>VTLG01003990.1_pt1 | contig 54948 bp, 67 predicted proteins | sample 4694571 | NCBI WGS metagenome assembly VTLG01 (sample SAMN12604809, study PRJNA352737) | marine metagenome | biome: ENVO:00000447; feature: ENVO:00000209|ENVO:00000569|ENVO:01000036; material: ENVO:00002151; isolation source: viral sequences binned using virsorter ... | reverse complement strand
CAAGAGGACTATTTTTAATTAGAATGATTCTAAAAACTTAACAAGGGTTTTGTCTACTTGTTCGCGCTTAGAATGATTCTAAAAATAAAATAGTTCTTGACAATTCTTGTAAAGTATGAATGAGATTTTGTTGTTATTACACAACAAGAAACTTTACAAAGTTCTTGACAATTCTTGTAAAGTGTGAATGAGATTTTTGGCGCTGAAGGACTTGATGGGTACGCAGGTGTCCATGCCACCCTCCCACCATATAATGTAGTGGTTACACATTTTTAGAAGAAATAGGGAGTATACTAGAGAAGTATGAAATGCGCACCTATTATTATAAATAATTACTTAGCGCACTTAACAAGGTTTTACCAATGAGGCATAAGTGAAGTCAACCCTTGGCATACCTTAGTATATTATAAGGACAGATTTAGCTTTTGTCAAGTATTATTTTAAAAGAAAAGACTTGACAAACCTGTAAACTAGTCCTATAATAGATAAATATAATGACAAACACATACTTAGCACCACAAAAGAGATCTAAAACTCTAACTGAGAAACAACAGAAGTTCTTAGATTGTCTTATAGAGACAAATGGAAACCCGAAAGAGGCTGCAGTATTGGCTGGCTATAGTGGAGGTAATCATTATCAAGTAATAGCTGCCCTAAAAGATGAAGTAATAGATTTAGCTACGAATGTACTGGCTAACAGCGCACCTGAAGCAGCCTTCAAGTTAGTTGAAATAATGAATACCAATAGACCTATATCCCAAATAGGCAATAAACTACAAGCTGCGCAAGCGATATTAGATCGAGTTGGTGTTGTAAAGAAAGAAAGACTGGATGTTAATCATAACATAGGTAGCGGAGTATTCATCTTGCCTGAGAAACGTAAAGGTGAACTAATAGATCTTCAGAAAAAAGAAGAGGAAAAGGAGGATAATATAACAGATGTGGAATAGAATAATGAACTACAAGTTCCCACTATGGAAGTTAATGGTGTTTTTATTTGGTTGTTTAGCTTTATGCATATACGGACTTTATAGAGTAGCTATGTAATAATGGAAGATATTAATCTACAGGTTCATAATCTTCCTGCAGTTGTAATGTTTGAATGCCAACTACCAGAGAACTTAGTCAATGACTTAAACGAATACTTAGATGAATATAAGGAAGATCCTGATAGAAAGTCTCTAGCATATACGCTTGTTGGTCAGATCCATCAAGGAGAACAACTGCTAATGGATCATCAACACAAGCTATTAGCAGACTATTATAAGTTTATTACAAATATGGGTGCTACTTATATTAATACTTTTTGTAATATTACAGGTGCTAAGTTTGATAAGCAAAGAACTGTAGATATAGACGAACTGTGGTCAGTACATAGCTTTGAAGGAGATTACAACCCTATACACGATCATGGAACTAAAACCTTAATGGGAATAAGTACAACTTGTTGGACTAAAGTACCTGAACAAATAGGAAAACTAGGAGAAAGACAAGGAACAGGTAACGCAGAAGAAGATAATTTTACTCTTTACAATTCTTCAGGTGCTTGCGATGGGTTCTTAGCCTTTACTTATGGTCGTAATCAAATCATGGATACAGAAAGATTAAGACCACCACAGTCTATTACGATTCAACCGAAGGCTGGCAGACAACTTATGTTTCCTTCTTGGATGCAACACATGGTCTATCCGTTCTTTGGCGAAGGCGAAAGACGAACAGTAGCTGCTAATTTGAATTGTTGGAAATGAGTATAGATGTCTTATTCTTATTTATGTTTTTTAATATTGTTTTGCTTGTCATTGTTGGTTGGTGGCTGTAGCAACAAAGACTATTTAGTAATAAACTCAAAGCTCTCTTACTATACTGCTTGTATGAATAAAGTATGGGAGTACGAAAAGAAATGTGATTGTATTCTTTATCCAAAAGGATACCACAATTATAAATACTGTGATGAATGGACAAAATTAAAAATGCAAGGATATAGCATAGCATTGGACATACCAGAGTGAGATGACAGAAGTAGTAAAAAATAGTTTTGAAACTCGCATAAAGATTAGAGAAATTGAAGCTAAGATTAAAAAACTTGAGAAGTGGTCACATCCAGACAGAGAAAAAGAATTTAAAAAAGTAATTAAAGTTATTGAAAAGAGATTAGATGATTTGGAACAAGAATGATAAGTATAACAGATAACGCAACAAAAAAACTAAAAGAGTTTGTAGAACCTTGGGAGATAGTTAGATTAGCTGTCGAAGGAGGAGGCTGCAACGGCTTCCAATACAGGTTCGGAGTTCAGCCCGATGATGAAGTTGAAACCGATGATCACATTACGAAAGCAAGTGACGGAGTTAGATTGTGTATAGATCCTATTAGTTATCAGTATTTAGAAAATGTAGAAATAGACTTTGAAGAGTCTTCGTTTAGTTCAGCATTTAAAATTAATAATCCTGATGTTAAAGCAACGTGTGGATGTGGAAGCAGCTTTTCTTAAAAGATATATGCCAAGCCAAGAAGAATTAAAGAATTCTAAAAGATGGTTTAAATCAGCGACACCTAAATATACTACTGATTGGTATATTAAATGGATAGCTAGTGTCTTTCTTCTTACTGGAATGTCAATGAGAGGAATAGAAAGTTTTGTAGTATATGATTTAAGTTTTTCAATTGTTGGAATTATAGGTTGGTTAGTAGTTGCAGCATTATGGGAAGATAGGTCCTTACTTATCTTAAATTCTTTTGCGCTATTATTATTACTGAAGAATTTAATTGTATTATTAGTATAACGAGAGAATGAACAACAAAGCACTAAAAATAATATTTTACATAAGTGTCGTTCTATTTTTAACAACCTGCGTAGGAGTAATAAAGATTAATTTATAATGTGTCATGCCTGTAATTAAAGAAATAAATGGAGAAAACAATAATAAAGGTTTGTTTGCTGATCAAGCTTACGACAATGGAAGTATTGTATTATTTTTATCTGGAAATTATATTTCAGAACCTACAAGAACTTCAATACAAGTAGGAGGACAACATTTAGAATGTATAGAAGGTGGTTATATGAATCATCATTGTGATCCGAATACTAAAATAGTTGTACCTAACTTTACGATGCCGTTTGTATCAGCAACAAAAAATATAGAAATTGGTGAAGAGCTTACTTTTAACTATGAAACAACCGAAGCAGAACTAGCGCATCCATTTAAGTGCGATTGTCACGGAAAATGGATTAAAGGTTATAAATAATGGAGATATAAAGATGAAAGAAAAAGTAAAACGTAACTATTGGTTTATGGGATTAAGCAAGTGGTTTAGAAATAGGTTTATTAAAAAAGAAGAAGTAGAAGTAACAACAGCAGTAGCTAAGAAAAGAAAAAGAACTACAACAGTTGCTTCTAAACGAAAGAAGCCTAGACGTAGAAGTGTCTCCAGTAAAGCTTAAACCTTCAGTAAAAACGTATAGTAGACGTACTGATAAATATACTACAGTACATTATTTTTTAAAAAGTATGTCTAAAGATTCTTTATTTGAAGAATTAAATAAGTATAATACTAAGCCTAAAGTTAAACAAAAAATTAGAAATGAATTAACTAGAAGAGGATTAAAAATAATAAAGAAATATGAATAGTAAAAGCTTATTAGAAAAAACAATTGAACTGAAAAAAAAACGTAAAAGTTCTACTATTCCTTTTGGTTATGAGCTTTCGGAAGAGGATTCTCAATACTTAGAGCCTGTTGAAAAACAGCTTGAAGCTCTCGAAGCCGTAGAAGAAATGATCGTAAACGAAGAATTATCGTTACGTGATGGTTGTTACTGGCTAGAAGACTACACAGGCAGAAGCCTTAGTCCTATGGGATTAAAAAAAATAATAGATAAAAAGTATGGAACAAGAGAAGAAAGACTCCTTAGATTCTGAACCTAAAAAGAAAAAAAGAAACTATAATTATCATTCTAAAACTAAGGCAAAGATGAGTGCTAGGCGCTCTGTCAAAGCAAAAGAAAAAAGAATAAAGAAACTACAAACGCAAATCTCTAATCAGAAAACTGCGTTAAAGAAACAAAAGAAAGTTCTTAAAAAGCTTGATAGTCCTAAAAAAGTAGATAATCAAGTTGTCTTAGATTCTGAATTAGATTCTCTTCCTCCTCTTGTACAAAGTCAAATAGAAAAAGAAAGTGTAGTCTTTCATCCTAATGAAGGACCACAAACAGAATTCTTGGCTGCACCAGAGCGAGATGTACTTTATGGTGGTGCTGCAGGTGGTGGTAAATCCTACGCAATGTTGGTAGATCCTTTGCGCTATGCGCATAAAAAAGCGCACAGAGCTTTGATTTTAAGAAGATCTATGCCAGAGCTGCGAGAACTAATAGACAAGTCTAGAGAACTTTATCCTCAAGCTTTTCCAGGATGTAAGTTTCGTGAAGTTGAGAAATTATGGAACTTTCCTAGTGGAGCTAAGATAGAGTTTGGATTTCTTGAGAGGGATGCAGATGTCTATCGTTATCAAGGACAAGCATATTCTTGGATAGGTTTTGACGAGATTACTCATCTTCCTACTGAGTTCGGTTGGAATTATCTTGCATCTAGGTTGAGAACAACAGACTCAAGCATAGAAACTTATCTTCGTTGTACAGCAAATCCAGGTGGTGTAGGCGCACAATGGGTTAAAAAAAGGTATATAGATCCTATAGATCCGAACAGTTCATTTATAGGAAAGGATGGTCTTTCTAGGAAGTTCATACCTGCTAGGTTGGATGATAATCCTTATCTTGCTAACGATGGTCGATACGAAGAGATGCTTAAAGCATTGCCTCCTATTCAGAGAAGACAACTCTTAGAAGGTAATTGGGATGTAGCAGAAGGTGCTGCATTTGTAGAGTTTGATCCAGAAGCGCATATTGTCGAGCCTTTTTATATTCCTGTTGTTTGGGAACGAGTCAAAGGAATAGATTATGGATATGCCTCAGAGAGCTGTTGTCTATGGGGAGCAGTCGATAGAAGTGACGGAACTCTAATAATTTATAGAGAATTATACAGAAAAAACTTGACAGGACTCGATTTAGGTCGTATAATAACAGAAATGGAGATAGAAGATCCTTTCTCTGTACAAGGAGTCTTAGATACGGCTGCTTGGGCAAGAACAGGAACTACTGGACCAACTGTAGGTGAGACATTACAACAACTTGGTCACAAGCTCAGACGAGCAGATAAGAATAGAATACAGGGTAAAATCCAGATTCATGAGTACTTGAAAGTTCAGAATAATGGGAGACCACGATTACAAATCTTTAACAACTGTCCTAACTTGATTCGAGAACTACAAAGTATACCATTGAGCAAGACTAGACCTGAAGACGTAGACACGAATGCATCTGATCATGCATACGATGCTTTGCGTTATTTGATTATGAGCAGACCAAGAATTACTAATCCTTTGGAGCGCATAAGAAACTTAAAACGAGATTCAATATATAAACCATCAGATCCAGATTTTGGATATTAAATAAAAAAGAATGGCAACAGAACAAGACGAAAATACTCTATTAGAAAATTCCAACAATATCTTTTTTGAAGATGTTGAAGGAGAACAAGGCAAGAGCCTTAACTTAGAAGAAGATCAAAAATTAACGTTAGTTGGTACAATACAAAAGCGTTTCACAGATGCTGAAACAGCACGAACATCTAACGAATATCGTTGGTTAAATGCTTATAGAAATTATAGAGGCTTATACGACAAAAGAATAAAGTTTAGAGAATCTGAGAAATCTAAAATATTTGTTAAGATTACTAAAACAAAAGTATTAGCAGCTTTCGGACAATTAGTAGATGTTATCTTTGGTACTGGTAAGTTTCCTATAGGAGTTACCGAAACAAAAATGCCTGAAGGAGTTTCTGAGTTTGCACATTTAGATACTCAGAACCCAGTTCCAGGAATTGAAACTACTCCTCCTCCTGAGTTAGAAGAAACAGAAGTTACGGATAATCCTTTTGATGTTGGCTACGAAGGAGACGGAAGAACTTTAAAACCAGGCGCAACATTCACAAATGGAAAATTCATAGAAGAAGAAGCTTCTGAAGTTTTATCTCCAGGATTATCACCAATTCCTGAAATACCTGAGATTAAACCTGCTCAAAAATCTGCAAGACGAATGGAGAAATTAATCCATGATCAGATTGATGAATCTAAAGGATCATCTGAAATTAGAAATGCACTTCTTGAGGCAGCTTTACTAGGTACAGGAATAGTCAAAGGACCTTTTAATTTTAACAAGACTTTGAATCGTTGGGATGAAAGCGAAGAAGATGGAGAAAGAGTATATAAACCAGTAGATGTAAGAGTTCCTAGAATAGAATTTGTAAGTGTTTGGGATTTCTTTCCTGATCCTTCTGCAACTAATATAGAAGAATGTGAATATATATTCCACAGACATAAGATAAATAAAAGTCAACTAAGAGCTTTACGTAAAATGCCTTACTTCGATAGTGATGCAATTCGTGAATGCTTAATGATGGGAGCAAATTACGAAAGTAAATACTACGATACTCAATTAAAAGAAGAAGACAGTAACGAAGATTATGGTTCAGATAAATACGAAGTCTTGGAATATTGGGGAATTATGGATGCTGAGTATTTACGAGAAGCTCAGATTGATGTACCTGAAGGTATAGATGATTTAGATGAACTACAAATTAATGCTTGGATATGTAACGGAAAACTTCTTCGTGCAGTTATAAATCCGTTTACACCAAATAGAATTCCATATCATTCGTTTCCTTATGAAAGAAATCCTTATAATTTCTTTGGTATAGGAGTAGCAGAGAATATGGATGATTCACAACAAGTAATGAATGGTCATGCACGAATGGCTGTAGATAACTTAGCATTAGCTGGATCTCTTGTTTTTGACGTAGATGAATCTGCACTTGTTGGTGGTCAATCAATGGAAATATATCCAGGAAAGATCTTCCGAAGACAAGCAGGAATGCCAGGACAAGCTGTACACGGATTAAAGTTTCCGAATACTGCTCCTGAGAATATGATGATGTTTGATAGGTTCAGACAACTAGCAGATGAACAAACAGGGATACCTAGTTACTCACACGGACAAACAGGTGTGCAAAGTATGACTAGAACCGCATCGGGTATGTCGATGTTATTAGGTGCAGCTAGTTTAAATATAAAAACTGTTGTAAAGAATTTAGATGATTTTCTACTTAAACCTTTAGGAGAAGCATACTTCCAATGGAATATGCAATTCATGGAAGGTAAGTTAGGAATCGAGGGAGATTTAGAAGTTAAAGCTATGGGAACAAATAGTTTGATGCAGAAAGAAGTAAGAAGTCAGAGATTGACTACTTTCTTACAGACTGTACAAAATCCAGCTATTGCTCCGTTTGTTAAGATTTCTAAGTTAATTAGTGAACTAGCCTATAGTTTGGATCTTGATCCCGATGAGATACTCAATGATCCAGAGGAAGCAGCTATCATGGCACAAATTATAGGAATGCAACAAAATGTTGGACAAGAAACTGGCGCAGAGACTCAAGCCACTGGTGAACAACAAGCAGCTATGGCAGGCGCTCAAGGAACACCTGAACAACCTCAAGAGCTTGGAGCTACAGGCACTGGTGGTGGCAACATCGGAACAGGAAATGTACCGATGCCAGGGGAAGATCAATTCTCTGGTACGATTGGAACAGCTTAAAGAAACAGTACAAGAAGCATTAAATAGAGGAGAAGAGAATGCCTAAATTAGGTGACAAGCATTACGAATATACTGAAAAAGGTAAAGCACAGTATAAAAAAGATAAGAAACGTCTTGGTATGGCTGAAGGAACTAAAGACAGTCTTTTAGATTCTAGATTAGAAGCAGAAGAAGAGCTAAGAGAAATTGCTAGAAAAAATAAAGTCTATGCGGAGGATAGTTGGCTTCCTGATATGTATACTGTTTCAGATGAATACTATGATGCAGACGAACAATTTAGAAGAGATTATCCTATGGATGCATTCAAACCTTCTTTTAGATTTATAAAGTTTGTTCAAAGACTAGTTACAGGAGAAGATGGAAAAATGCTTCCAGAAAGAGAAGTAAAAAAGATAGAATCTAAATTGCAAGAAGTAATAGGAGAAGAAAGATTAGAAGAAAGAGAACCTAAACAAATAGGCGGTCCTGCAATAGATGAACAAATGGCAGATATAATGCCAGAAGAAGAGGCAATGCCTATAGAAATGGCAGAAGAAGATACAGAAACAATGCTTCCAGACGAAGAAATGGAAGGTAATTATATAGACTTCGTAATTGACGAAGCATTAGAACCAGAAGAAGAACAGTACCTTTTGGACAGACTTAGCGGAGATGAGCAATTAAGCATGATCTTTGATAAGGTTGTCGAAACGGCATCTGAATTTGCAGGTTCTGGACTTGTAGAAGGTCCAGGATCAGCCGTTTCCGATTCGATACCTGCAAGGTTATCGGATGGAGAATTCGTAATGACTTCAAAAGCAGCAAACCAAATCGGTCCTGATAACTTACAAAGTATGATGGAAGAAGCCGAAATGGTAGCTGATGAGAATGAAAGACGAATTGCACAAGCTGGTGGATATGTTATAGAAGAGGAAGATGAAGCAGTAGATCAAGATATAGTTCAAGCTTCTAGACCTAAAGAAGTACAAAGGGTTGTTAGACCTGTTGTAGGTTCTTTAGCAGATAGAAAAGTGAATGAGTCTATGATTGCTCTTAATCCTAGAAATAGCCTATTCGCTAGATAATAATCGTAGAGCGACCTGTTATAGTCAAACAGCACTCTACATAACATAAAAAAGTAAAAAGACCTTTTAGAGCTACCTTGTTTTATACAAGCCCTTATTATGAAGACGTTCTTGGAATAAGCGACCTTTAACAAGAAAACAAGCCCGAAGGAAGGAGAGTAAAAAATGACTGACAATGAAAATGTTGCTTCTAGTGAAGAAGCACAAGAAAATAGACCAGTACCTAATCCGTACAACATGAATAAATCATGGCATACGGATGATGTTATGCCACAAGGTAATGTTGAAAATGCCGATAGTTTATTTGTTGCACCTCAACCTGTTCAACAAGAAGAGGAAGAGAGCGACCAACAAGAAAAACCAAAAGCACAGAAAGCTAAACCTTATAAAAAGCCTAACTATAAAAAAAGGTACGATGACTTGAAAAAGCATTACGATTCTAAGCTAAACGAGTTTAGAGGAAGAGAGCAAGAACTCATTCAAGAAGCTACGGCTTCACGACCTGAGTATAAAGCTCCTAAAACTTTAGAAGAACTCGAACAATTTAAAGCTCAGTATCCAGATGTTTACGATGTGGTTGAAACTGTTTCACATTTACAAAGTGAAGCCAAGACTGAAGAGTTAAAGTCTCAGTTGAGTGTTTTACAAGAACGTGAATCAGCAGCCTTACGAAGAGAAGCAGAATCTGATTTGTTGAATAAACATCCTGATTTTGCAGATATTCGAGATAGTGATGATTTTCACGATTGGGCAAAAGAACAACCTGAAGATATTCAAGCATGGGTTTATAATAATCCGCATAATGTCGGTTTAGCAAGTCGAGCAATTGACTTATTTAAACAAGACATGGGATTAATAGGTGCAGGATCACAGAATAAACAGACTCGAAAGAAGTCTAATAAGAGTTCCAACTCAAAAGCTGCTGATATGGTTTCTACGAAGACTACAACAGTAGATACCAATACAGGACAGCCTAAAATATGGACTCAAGAGGAGATCGCTGCTTTACCTATGGATGAGTTTGATCGTCTCGAATCCGAGATAGATCTAGCTATGGATGAAGGTAGAGTACGATTATAATATTAACTTTTAACAATTAAAGGTAAATAAAATGGCTTATAATCAATCAGACGCTCTATTTGAGCCGTCAACTGATACTGATGCCAACTTTGCGAACTCCGTAGGCAACCAAAATAATAGTTTCTTCATGCCGAAGGTCTATTCCAAGAAGGTTCTTAACTTTTTTAGAAAAGCCTCTGTAGCAGAAGCTATTACAAACACCGATTATTCTGGTGATATATCTGCCTTCGGAGATACTGTACGTATCGTCAAAGAACCAACGATTACTGTTTATCAGTATGAGCGTGGTGCTGACGTAACGCAAACGAAGTTGACTGATGCCGAAGAAACCTTAACTGTTGATGTAGCTAACGCTTTCAAATTCAAAGTTGATGATATTGAGAAATCAATGTCTCATGTAAACTGGAAAGAAGCAGCATCGTCTGCTGCAGCTTACGCATTGAAAGATGCTTTTGATGAAGGTGTAATTGCTGAAATGTTTAGTGGAATATCAAGCTCTTCACCTGATCACATATTAGGTGCGGATGCTTCTGCTGCTACTCAAACAATGGGGCAGCATCAAGGCGGTTCTAATTCCATCGACCTAACAGGTTCTGATGGTACTGGAGCTGATCCCCTTGATGTAATGGCATTTATGGCTAGGCTTTTAGACGAACAAAATGTTCCTGAAGAAGGAAGATGGTTTGTTGCTCCTCCTTCATGGTACGAGCAGTTGTCTCAAGCTAGTTCAAAGCTAATGTCAGTAGACTACAACGCAGGAATGGGTTCACTTCGAAACGGATTAGTATCAAGTGGAAAGCTACGTGGTTTTAATATGTATAAATCCAACAACATTGCTGCTGCTTCAACAGCTAGTGGTAAATGTATTGCTGGACATATTAGTTCTACGGCTACAGCCCAAGCTATCACACAAACTGAGGTTCTTCGTGATCCTTCCAGTTTTGGTGACATCGTAAGAGGTTTGCACGTTTATGGTGCAGACGTTCTTCGTAGCGAGGCTTTAGTAGGTGCTTTCTATGCAATTGACTAATCATAAATAGTTGAGCAAAATGGTATGTGGGAAGAGAATTCTATATTCATCTTCCCCATACTTAAATTAAAGATAAAAATATATGCCACAAATAGGAACAGAACAAAGTCCTTTAATTTTAAAGAATAAAAAGAAAGGCAACAGAAAATTAGGTTTATCTGCTAAGTTTTATAGTAAAGCAAATAAACAAAAGTATCATCAAGGTTGGGATAGAATCTTTGGTGATAAAAATCAAAAAGATTATACGAGACAACAAAAAGGGTGAATCAGCTTCCCTTCATATATAAGCTGCATAATTTAGGAAATTAATAATATGAAAATTAAATTAATATCTTTAATAACTTCTTTACTATTAGTTACAGGTTGTTCTATTATTGAATCAACAGTCGATGGTGCAAAAGACATCGGTGAATCGATTATAGATGAATCTATGGATTTAGGTAAAACTGTAATTTCGATACCTGTTCAAGCAGTAGGAACTGTAGTTGATAAGTTAGAAGAAGAAACTGCCGAAGAAACATCTGAAGAGTAAACATGGCAACAACTTATTTACAGTTATCAAATGAGTTATTGCGAGAATCAAATGAAGTAGTTTTAACCTCTAGTAATTTTTCAAGTGCTTTAGGAGTTCAACAACACGTCAAAGATTGTGTAAACAGAGCATACAACGATATTGTTAGCTCAGAACCTCGTTGGACATTCTTAGCCACAGGTGAAAGCGGAGCAACAGATCCTTTTTATGGTAATGTTTATGTAGAAACTGTAGCTGGACAGCGTTGGTACGAACTAAAAGCAGCTTCTAGTGCAGTAAGTACAGACTATGGAGCAATTAATTGGGATGATTTTTATCTAACAACTATTGGAGTTAGTGGAGAGTCTGCTCCCTATGTAAGTAGAAATCTTCCTTTTAAAATGCTTGAAGATTGGAAAGACTTTAGAAGAGCAGCAGAAAATATAGATGATGCTGATTCTCAGAATTGGGGAGAGCCTAATGTTGTTTTCAGAAGTACAGATGGTCGTAAGTTTGGATTAAGTCCTATACCTAAAAAGGTATATCGAGTCTGGTTCTTTGCTTGGGATCTACCGACAGCATTAGATGCACACGGAGATACTATAGTATTTCCAGATATGTATACTCCTGTATTATTAGCAAGAGCTAGATATTATATGTGGCAATTTAAAGATAATCCACAAGCTTCGGCTTTTGCATTAGACGATTATAAAAAAGGTTTAAGACAAATGAGATCTAATTTATTAAATCCTATACCTAAATATATGACAGACGATAGAGTAAGGACAATATAATAATATTATGGCAACATCACAACCATTTGCACTAGCTTGTGAAGGAGGACTTGATAAAAGTTCAAGTTCTTTTGAAATGTTGCGAAGACCAGGTGCAGCAACTTTATTAGAAAACTTTGAAGTTGATATAGCTGGTGGCTATCGTAGAATTAATGGTTATTCTATACTTGGTGGAGGAAGCGCAGTAAATCCTAATAGTGATAATGATATATTAGGACTTCATGTATACGCAGATGGAGTAATAGCTTGTTCAGGAACTAATATTTATTTTAGTCAAGACGGAACAAGCTGGTTACAAATAAATATGGGTAGTGTTGCAGGTGGTGGAGATAACTATAGTACCTTTACAGGTCGTAGTGCTGTCGCTAGAACCTCACAAGGTTTAGCACATTTTACAACTTACGAAGGCGATACAACCTATGGTGAAGTAGTTATTACAGATGAAGGTGCTGGTGTTCTGCCTTTTTATTTTAAGATGACAGGTACAGGCTCGGCATTAAGCAGTAGGACATTTTTTGCTAAAACAATTACAGTAAGTAGCACGGAATATCCTAAGTTTTGTGTAATGCACGATAAGCATTTAGTTGTAGGAGGCGCACCAACTACACCTAATACTATTTATTATAGTGGAACAAATGATATAGATGATTTTACAACAAGTGGATCAGGAAGCATTAAACTTGATGATCAAGTAGTAGGATTAAGATCTTTTCGTGATGACTTAATTATTTTCTGTAAGAACAGTATTTGGAAATTAGAAAATATTAATGTTTCAGCAAGTATTGCAGTAGTTCCTATCACTAAGAACATAGGTTGCTTAGATGGTAAGAGTATTCAAGAGATTGGTGGTGACTTAGTATTCTTAGCACCAGATGGAATACGAACACTAGCAGGAACGGCAAGAATTGGAGACGTAGAATTGGGTTCTGTTAGTAGAGCCATTCAACCTGTAATAAAAGATATAGCAGATAATATAGAAAGTTATAATGTAAGCAGTATTGTTATTAGAGATAAAGCTCAGTATCGATTATATTATGGGAGTTCTTCTACAGGAAGTTCTTCAAGAGGAATAATAGGAACACTCAAAACAACAGATCAAGGATTTACAAACTTTCAATGGTCTGAAACTATTGGAATAGATGCAAGTGCTGCAGTAACTTCAGGATTTAGTTATGGTGGAGTTGAAAAATATCATCATGGAGATTATGATGGTAGAGTTTTTAACCATGATATAGGCGATAATTTCTTAGATTCTGGTAATACTGCTAGTAATATAATGGCTAAGTATCAGACTCCAGACTTAGATTACGGAGATTTAGGAACATTAAAGACTTTAAAATATGTAAAATTATCAATTACTCCAGAAGGAACAGTTGATACAAACCTAAGAATTAGATATAATTTTGATGATTTAGACAGCGCACAGCCTTCTGATTATTCATTATCAATACCTAAACCTTCGTTGTTTGGTACAGCAGTTTTTGGAGCTACAGCAGCACATAAATTTGGTGCAGCTACAGATCCAATAACAAGACAAACAGTAGAAGGAAGCGGAAAGAGTAATTATTTTAGAGTTTTTAGCGATAATCAAAACTCACCATACACAGTTAATGGAATTTATATAGACTACGAACCTTCAGGGAGAGAATAAGAAATGGCACAAAGTTATACAAGACAAAGTAGTTTTAGTGATGGAGATACCATTACTGCTGCATTGTTTAACAATGAATATGATCAATTAGTAAATGCGTTTGCATATAGTTCAAGCAGCGCATCAAGTACTGGACATAGACATGATGGAACAGCAGCACATGGTGGTAATATCCACACAATAGGAGATTTAGACTTTTTAAACAAGATTGTTGCCGACAGTACAAATAATCGTTGGGGAGTATTTGTAGAAGTATCTTCAGCAGCAGTAGAACAAATAAGAATACAAGACGGAGCAATAGTACCAGTAACAGATAACGATATAGACTTAGGTACAAGCTCATTAGAATTTAAAGATGCTTACTTCGATGGTACAATTACTACAGATGGTTTAACAGTTTCAAGCACTACAAATCTTGATGGTGCTATTCAAGTCGATAATACAATAACTGTAGGTGTTGACGATACAGGCTACGATGTTAAATTCTTTGGAGATACAGCAAGTGCATATATGCTTTGGGATACATCAACAGATGATCTAGTCTTAGCAGGTGCTGCAGGTCTAGATATCGCAGGAGACATAGATGTTGATGGTACAGCTAATTTAGACGTAGTAGATATTGATGGTGCAGTAGATATGGCATCTACTCTAGCAGTCACAGGAGCTGTCACAGGTTCAAGTACAATTCAAGGAACAACTATAACAGCTACTACAGCTTTTGTTCCCGATGCTTCAGACGGAGCAGCACTAGGTACAAGCGCATTAGAATTCTCAGACTTATTCTTAGCCGATGGTGCAGTAATAAACTTCGGAGATGATCAAGATGTGTCATTGACTCATGTAGCCGATACAGGATTACTTATCTCAAGCACAGATCAATTACAATTCGGAGATAGTGGAACATACATATATCAATCAGCAGACGGAGTATTAGACTTAGTATCAGATACTGAGATTGAATTAACTGCTACTACTATAGATATTAATGGTGCTGTTGCAATGGATGGTGCTATAACTGGTGGTACTAATATAACTATATCAGGTGAGCTTGATGCTGCAACACTTGACATAAGTGGTAACGCAGATATTGACGGAACACTCGAAGCAGATGCGTACACAATAGACGGAACTGCTTTAAATGAATACATAGCCGATACAGTCGGTGCTATGGTTAGTTCTAATACTGAAACAGATATTACAGTAACTTATGACGATGGTGATAATACATTAGACTTTGTTGTAGGAAATATAACAGGTACTGCAGCTTTAGCTACAAGCGTAACTGCTTCAGCAAACAACAGTACAGATGAAACAGTTTATCCAACATTCGTTGATGGAGCAACAGGAACACAAGGAATAGAAACAGATACAGGATTAACTTATAATCCAAGTTCAGGAATACTAACTGGAACACAGTTTACAGGAGCAGTAGTAGGTAATGTAACAGGAAATGCTTCAGGAACAGCTTTGACTGTAACTCAAGCAGCTCAGTCAGCTATTACAAGTTTAGGTACGCTAACTTCTTTAACAGTTGATGATGTAGCAGTAGATGGTAAAGTCATTACGATGACAGGATCAGCTAGTGATACAGCAGTATTTACAGCAGGAACAAACGGAACATTAAGCATTGTTACAACCGATGCAGCAGCAGCAGCAGCTAATATTCAAATAACTGCTGATGGTACAGTAGATATTGATTCAGCAGGAGTACTAACACTAGACTCTGGTGCAGCAATTAATATTGAACCTGCATCAGGATCAGCAATTTTATTAGACGGCACTATTAGTATAGATGCAGGAGTAGTTACAGGAGCAACTGCAATTACTTTATCTGGAGAACTAGATGCAGGTTCGTTAGATGTATCAGGTGATGCAGACATAGATGGAACATTAGAAGCCGATGCATATACAGTTGATGGTACAGCCTTAAATGAATATATTGCTGATACTGTAGGAGCTATGGTTGGTTCAAATACTGAAACTAATATAACAGTTACTTACGAAGATGGAGATAATACTTTAGACTTTGTTGTTGGAACATTAAACCAAGATACTACAGGAACAGCAGACAATATTACAATTTCTGCAAATAATAGTACTGATGAAACAGTATACCCAATCTTTGTAGATGGAGCTACAGGATCGCAAGGTGCTGAAAGTGATACAGGTTTAACATACAATCCTTCTAGTGGTTTACTGACAATAAGCGGAGAGCTAGATGCAGGAAGTTTAGATATATCAGGCAACGCAGATATTGACGGAACTTTAGAAGCTGATGCAATTACTGTAGACGGCACAACATTAGCAGAGTATATTGCAGATACATCAGGTGCTATGTTCTCAAGTAATACCGAAAGCGGTATAACAGCAACATATCAAGATGGAGATAATACAGTTGATCTTGCTGTAGATGCAGCACAGACAGGTATAACTTCAATATATGCTACAGATTTAATATTAGGAGAAGACTCTCAAACTGCTATTGATTTTGGAACAGCAAATGAAATTGATTTCAAAGCAGATAATGCAGCAAGACTGACATTAACATCAGGAGCTTTATATCCTGTTACAGACAATGAAATAGATTTAGGAACAAGTTCTTTAGAATTTAAAGATGCGTTCTTTGATGGAACTGTTACATCAGATGCCTTTGCAGGACCATTGACAGGAGATGTTACAGGTACAGCAGACTTAGCAACTAGCATAACAGTTAGTGCAAATAATTCAACAGACGAGACTGTATATCCTGTATTTGTTGACGGAGCTACTGGAACGCAAGGTGCAGAAACAGACACAGGCTTTACATACAATCCTTCAAGCGGTTTATTAACTATTGCAGGTGAACTAGATGCAGGTTCTTTAGATATAAGCGGTAATGTAGACATTGACGGAACTTTAGAAACAGACAACCTAACAGTCGGTGGCGCACAAGGTTCTGACGGACAAGTTCTAACATCTACTGGTAGTGGAGTAGCTTGGGAATCAGCAGGTGGTGGTGGTGCATCAGACATAGATGGACTTTCTGATTGTTTAGTAGAAAACAATTCAATTTGGCTTGGCAATGATCCTTCAAGCACAACAAGTACAGCAGCTTATTCAGTAGCATTAGGCACGACAGCTTTAGATGCTGCAACGACTGGCGATTACAATGTGGCACTAGGCTATAATGCTGCAACTGCTCTTACCACTGGTGGAGAAACAATTTGTATAGGAGCAAGCGCAGGAGCTGCGCTAAGTACAGGCGGTAATAATTTAGCCATTGGGCATCAGGCTTTGGTAACAGCGACTACATCAAGTTATAACCTAGCTATTGGTCGTGATGCACTTAATGATACTACAACAGGGAATCACAATGTGGCTATTGGACATTGGGCATTAGATGCAAATACAACAGCATCAGGTAACATTGCCATCGGCTACGATGCTCTTGGTGTTAATACAACAGGTGCTACAAATATAGCCATCGGTGATTATGCTTTAGATGCTAACACCACAGCTAGTAATAATGTAGCGGTGGGTACTGCTGCATTAGGTGCAAACAGCACAGGTTATGGTAATACTGCTCTTGGTACAAGTGCTTTAGCATCAAGTACAACTGCCTATAATAATGTAGCCATCGGTCATTATGCAGGAGATGCTTTAACAACTGGATATTCTAATGTTGCTATAGGATATAACTGTATGGGTGCTATGACAACTGGTGGCAACAATGTGGCAATTGGTGATACTTGTTTCAATACTGCTAATAGTGCTTCTGCTACTCAAAATGTATTTGTAGGACAGTATGTTGCATCAGGTGCTGTAGCCAATACAGGTAATGTTGGTGTTGGTTACCTTGCGCTAAATGCAGCAACATCAGGTATTGATAATACTTGTGTTGGCAGAATGGCAGGAGATTCTATTACAACTTCTGGTGCAAATGTTCTTATAGGTGCTTATGCAGGTCAGAAGATTACAACTGGTGATGTAAGAATGGTTGCTGTTGGTTTTCGTGCCTGTGAAGATACAATAACTGCCACAGGTAATACAGGTGTCGGTCAATATGCATTAACGAATGCAGTAGAAGGCTATAATACAGGATTAGGTGCTTATGCAGGAGATACAATCACTACAGGACAAACTAATACTTGTATTGGATATGGTGCAGATACATCTGCATCAGGCGGTAATAATCAAAACGTATTTGGTGGTAGTGTTGTATCAAGTGGGGATGGAACTTTTACCTTTGGGCATGGAACAACAGATACAGCTTGTACTAATGGTAATACTGTTTGGTCAAATCCTTCAGACATTAGATTAAAAGAAGATATACAAGACGAAGTAGTTGGATTAGATTTTATCAACGAACTAAGACCAGTTACTTTCAGGTGGAAAAAAGAGAAAGATGTACCTGAAGATTTGGTTGCACGAGGTGAAGGCTCTGAAGAAAGAGTTATGGACGGTAAATATAATCATGGCTTTGTGGCTCAAGAAGTAAAAGAGGTTATTGATAATACACCTGAACTAAAAGAAGGTTTTGAGCTGTGGAGGGAAGATGATGCAGATGGCAGACAAAGAATTGGTGAAAGTGCATTGATACCAATGCTTGTAAAATCAATCCAAGAACTCTCGGCAGAAGTCGAAGATTTAAAAAAGAAAGCACACGATAAGTGCAGTAACTAAGAGGAAAACAAAATGGCAGTGACGAAAACTTTAACAAAAGCCCTTCCCTACAATTTGAACAGTAAAGTTCAAAGATGGGATCTTACAATGACATACGAGGAAGGTGCTGATGCTACTTACTACAAGTCAACTTTTAACATATCAGTCGAAGCGACTGATTCAATTAGTGGTGTAGTGAACTTTACCCCCAAGGCGGAAGGCTCATGGACATTGGCACAATTGACAGCACTTTGCCCGATAAGCCAATGGGATACAGTATTTGCCAGTCAATACGACAGCGTGATTACCAATCCGCCTGACGATCCATTACCCGATCCTGATTTTGTAATACCGAGTTAATAGCGAATAGATGTGGAAAATTTATCACCAGTTTTATTTTGGAACGTAATACTAACTTTAGTATTTGCGCCAATGTTTTACAGTATTCGACAGAATTCTGATGAAACTAAGCGTCTTAATATACTTCTTAGTAAAACTCGTGAAGAGATTGCAACAAATTATATATCGAGAGCAACTTTCGATGCAGACATAGGAAGAATTTTAAATATTCTAGAGAAAATGGAACGTAAGATTGATAGACTTTTTGAAAAAGAGGGCGAGAGTAAATAAACATTATGGAAAGAACAAGAGAACATAAAAAAAGAGAAGACTATCGTCAAGGTGGTCGTGTACAATTGGCTAGAGGCAAAGGTGTTAAACCTAAGAAAAAGAAAAAAGCAAAGGTTGCAAAAACTCCTAAAAAAAGACCACAGCCTAGACCACAACAGCCTCAAGCTACTCAAGCAACTATTCCTCCTGCTGAACAAAAAGCAGGTACTAAAATAAATAGATTAGCAATAGAAGAGCCTGTAGGAGAGCCTCGTAATATACCTTCAATACAAGAGCCTATTAGACAACCTACTAGAACTCCTAAACCTCCTAGAAAACCAATAGATAGACCTAAACCTTTTGATCCTAATTTAGGAAGACCTAAACCACAGGTTATTTCACAGCCTACTGTTCCACAACCTATAGTTAGTCCGCAACCTACTGTTCCGCAACCAACAGTTAGTCCTGTTGCACAGCCTACTGTTCCGCAACCTACTGTTCCGCAACCTACTGTTCCGCAACCACAGGTTATTCCACAGCCTACTGTTCCGCAATCTACAGTTAGTCCGCAACCTATAGTTAGTCCACAGCCTACTGTTGAATATCCAACTGTACCAGTCGCAGGACAGTTTCCTTTTCAATATGACGAAGAACAAACACAATTAAATGGTGATGAGCAACCTGATCGACCTGATGATCATTTTCCTCCAAATCCTGAAGTTGGTGATCAATGGACAGATCCTGAAACTGGAGTAACTTGGATATTTTATCCGACTGGATGGGAAGAAATAGATAATGATCCAAATCCTGATCCTGATCCTGATCCAGATCCTGATCCAGATCCTGATCCAGATCCTGATCCTGATCCTGATCCTGATCCTGATCCAGATCCAGATCCTGATCCTGATCCTACAATAGATTATAGAAAACTAGCAGAAGATGCAGCCAAAGGATTAGGACCGCAAGGAGCAGCAGTTATTCCTGATGTAGAAAAACTTGGAGGTTTTCAAGTAGATGCTGAAGGTAATCCTATTTTAGATGAGGATGGAAATCCAATACCTGTTGTACCTGATATGGGAACAACAGATTTTACTTCTCTTACAGACGAACAAAAAGCGAAAGCTACAGAAGCAACTTATGTTCCTGATGAAACTGTTACTACAAAAACTGCAGCACCAGATGTAACTACTGAAGCATACGATGCAGCAACATACGAAGCAGATGAAGTTTCTGAAGATGTAACTTTTGATTCTGCATCAGGTACAATAAATAATGAAGAAGACTTAGCTTTCTTAAATGAGAAGGCATTAACACTTTCTGCATCAGGTGTAAAGTTTGCACAAGAACAAAAAGATAGAGGAATTATAGATAAAGTTACAGGTACATTAGACGATGCAGCAAAAGCAACTGCTGCTAAAGTAGCTGGCACAACTCTTCCTAAAGTACTAAGAGCTAAAAAACAATTAAGAAATGCAGGTTTAACTGAAGAAGAAATTAATTTGATTGGTAATAATCCAGAAGATTTAGAAGATAGATTAATGGACTTTACAGAAGAACAAAGAGGAATGATCGGTAATCTTCCTGAAGAAGCTTTGATGGGAAAACAAATCGAAAGCTTATTAGAAGGTATGGAAAGTGGTGAGATTCCTATGTGGGCAAAACCAGCCGTATCTGCTGTTAATCAAATGTTAGCACAAAGAGGATTAAGTGCCTCAACAGTAGGCAGAGATAATCTTTTTAATGCAGTTATTCAAGCAGCAATGCCTATTGCACAATCTAATGCACAAACAATAAAAGAAAGTGCAATGCAACAAATTGGTATTGAAGCACAAGCAGCACAGCAAGATGCTCAAATGGCACAACAGACAGCGCTTTCAAATGCTGATAAAGTATTTAATCTTAATATGAAACAATTTGATGTGGATGTACAGACAGAACTAGCAAACAAGAAATTCTTACAGACTACTAGTTTAACAGAAGTTGCTAACGAACAACAAGCAACGATTCAAAATGCTGTTAATCAAACACAACTTGATTTAGCAAACTTAAGCACTCAAGAAAAACTAGCAGTTCGTAATGCTGATGCATTTTTAAATATGAATTTAACTAATCTGAATCTTGACCAACAAGGAAGAGTTTTAGAAGCACAACAAGAACAGCAAAGATTGTTAAGTAATCAAGCAGCAACTAATGCATCTTTACAATTTAATGCTACTAGCGAAAATCAAACCAATCAGTTTATGACAGGTTTAGAAGCACAAATAGATATGAATAATGTAGCACGAAATGATGCTATGAGTCAGTTTAATGCTACTCAAGAGAATGCAGCAGAAGCTAGAAGAGTAGGAATAGAAGCAGATATTGATAAGTTTAATGCACAGTTAGTTACTCAAGTTTCTGAGTTTAATGCTAATCAAGAGTTTGCAAGAAATCAATGGTTAGCTCAAAATGCAGAAGCTGTAGAAGCATCAAATGTTCAATGGAGAAGAAATGCTAATCTTGCTGATACAGCAGCACAAAATACAGTTAATATGCAAAATGCACAAAATGCTTTTAATTTATCACAAACAGCTTCATCTTTTCTATGGCAAGAAATGAGAGATCAAGCAGATTATAATTTTAGAGAAGCTGAGAACGATAAGAATAGGATTGCACAACTTGTTAATACAGCAATTGCAAGTGATCCATCAAAGTATGCAGCAACTTCAAGTTTAGAAACACTTATATCAGCTATCATTGGCGATATTACAACATAAGAATAAAAGGAGAGTAGAAACAGATGGGATTATTAAGTAAAATATTTTCAGGAATTAAAAAGGTCGTTAAGGGTGTTGCCAAAGGAATTAAAAAAGTTGTTAAAGGTGTTGGTAAAGTTGTAAAGAAAGTAGCGAAAAGTAAAATCTTTAAAGCTATGCTGGTAGCTGCAGCGATATATGTTACAGGAGGCGCTGCTGCAGGAGCATTTGGCGCAACTGGTAGTGGTTTTTTTGGTACTTGGGCAGCAAATGCTGCTAATGTAGTTGGTGGTACTTCTGCACTAGGCGCTGCTGGTAAAGTACTTACACCATTTTCAAAACTTGGTAAGGCACTAGGAACAGGTGCAAGAGGAGTTTCAGATTTTGTAGGGTTTACCGAAAAAGGTGCAAAGTTAGGAGCAGATGCTATTACAGGAGTAAGTGAAACAATAGGTGGAACTACACCTGGTAGTGTTCCTTTAACTGCTACACAGCAAGGTATTACTGCAGGAAGTACTTATTATGATCCAGTAAATCAAGTATATATAGATAAAGCAACTGGTAAAGCAGTTACAGGAGAATGGTGGAAAGAACGAGCAGCTAGTGCAGCAGCATCACAAGGAGTAGGTCCTACCGCAAGTGCTGCGACTAAAGTTACAAAAGGTGGAAGATGGGCGCAAGGAACAATTCTAGGAGATGTTGCTAGAGGTGTAGGAACTAGTGTAGCCTCTGGCTATCTTATGGATAAAATTAATCCAGCGTTTGAAGAAGGTCGAATGGCTGGTTTATCCTTAGAAGGTCCAGGCAATTTAGATCCTTTTGCTGTTTATGATCCTAATGGACAGCCTCTCTCTGTATCTGATGCTTACAGTAGTTTAATGTATGGAAATATAGATCCGTTTGCTGCAAAAGATCCACTATATACTCAAGCAACAGTAGATGTATAGGAGAAATATAATATTATGGCAATAACAACAGAAACTGAACAAAAAGTAAAAGGAAAGTTACCTCCTAGACCGATTATATCTAGCAATCTTAGTAATGCTGCAGGGCAAACTGTATTAGATGCTTTAGATTCTGGATTTACGATTGATGAGATAATAGGTCCTGATAGAGGACCAAAGATAAGACCTCGACAAAAAGATGATCAAGAGTCATTAGATAAGCTTGTAGAAATGACTGGTAGAGGTGGTCCAATTCCAGGTCAAAGCTTAACAAACGATCCAGAACAACCTAGACCTTGGGAAAAACCTCCTACTTATGCAAATCCTAGAGAAGCTTTAACACATATTTCAACACGAATATTACAACCTCAAGCAATAAAAGGAATTATTGGTTCTTTATTAAATGGTGCTGCAGTTACAGATGTTTCTACAGCAATTCTTTACACAAGTTTTACTGAAGGAGATATTAGTCCTGATAATGTATTACTTTTAATGGAACCTGTAATGTATCTAGTTATGAGTATAGGTGAAGAAGCAAACATTCAATATAATATTGAGTCAGATGATATGGATGAAATGGATGAAGATGATCCAGAAGAAGTCAATGAAAAGATCAACGAGTTTAGAGGTGTCTTTGAAGATATTAAAAACTCAAAACCTGTTAAGAGTGTTGATAAAGAAAAACTAAATATAGATACTAATGTATTACCAAAAAGTATTTTAGCTAAAGTAAAAGAACAAGGTCCAGAAATTAGAAGCATGTTAAGTAGACAAGCATAAAAAAAGGAGGAACAGAATAGTGGCACAACAAGATTATTTTTCAGGAGCAGGCTCAAAGTTTGGGCAGCTTGCTGGATCAATATTATCTTCAAAAAGAAGAAGAAAGAAAAGAGATGCAATTACAGCGCTTGCTCTTAGTGCCTTTGTAGAAACATTAGGTGCTAAAAATCAACAATTACAACAAGGCTTAACAGATGCAGTAGCTGATGTTAATGATAATTATTCTGATATTTTTCAAAATAATAAAGATATTTGGGAAGCTAATGATGAAAAACGAGCAGCTTTAAGACTATATGAAGATGAATATAGTAGGGAGGACTACTTAAAAAACGAAGCAATAAAGTTATTTAATAGTGATAAAGAATTAATAGATCTATATGGTAGTAATGCTTGGTCAAGAGTAAAAAATTTTGGAGAAGGTGCGTTGCCTGCAGATGAATATCAAGCAGCACAAGATCTTTTTAATGATTACAAAGAACTAGCAGAAGATAATATAAAAACTTATAAAGATAATCCTGAAACAAGTTTTAGAACATTTACACAATTTAATGCTTTAGCTAAACAAGAATATAAAGCTGCTTTAGATGCAGTTAAAAACGATCCTACAAAAAAAGGAGCTATTAGAGCGTGGTGGAATAAGAGATGGGGTACTGATAAAGCAGGTAAGCCTCGCTTTGGAATGCTTAAAAAAGCTGAATTAGAATTAATTAGAGAGAACGCTGCAATTGATAGAAAAGTACAAGATAGTTTAACTGCAGGAAATACTCTTTATAAAGAAAATACAGAGAACGATAATGCAATTTATGAACGCATTAAAGCAATGCGAGAAAAATATACAGGTTTTAAGACAAATGATGAATTAATAAAATCTGAAATAAAACAATTAAAGAAAAAAATTGAAACTAATGATTTTACTGTTGAAGATTTAGAAAAATATTTAAGTATTGGTGGAACACCAACAACTAATATACCAAAGATTAATGAAATTCTTGCTAATGAAATACCAAATTTTGTTCAAGTATTTACAAAAGTAGTTGCAATGCGAGAACGAAAACCAGATGATGTATCTTTTGATCCAACAGATTTTTTACCTCCAAGAGAATTAAATATATATGATTTAGGAATGGGTATTGAAAGAGACGAAGGTGTTGTTTATACACCTCAAGAAGCAGATAGAATAAGAAGCGGTCTTGTATATTCTATTAATATAAAAGAGGAAAGAGATAAAAAATTATGGAAGATGTTGGATAAAATAGAAGGAGATTTTAAGGTAGATGAGACTTCTGGTGAAGATATTTCTACAGGACAATCTAGTATATTTCTTACAAATATTATTAGAGCAGCTACTAAATTACAAAATAAATATGATATGGAAGAAAATGAAGCATTAGCCGAAGCTTTAAAAATGCAATTACAAGGCATTGAAACTGGAGTTGGTCCTAAATTTAATCCTAGCGGTTGGCGCAAAGAATACAGACAATATACAACAAGTGTAGTAGACTATGTTGATCCTGATGTAGCGCTTTTACCGATTATGCCTGAAACGGCTGTTGAAATAGCAGACAATGTTAATAATATTAAGTGGTTGAAGCGAAAAATATATCAAGATGAAAATAATAAACCTCAAACTTGGGAACCAGCAAAAGGAAAAGTGTTTATTTATGATGAAGATGAAGGATATAAAATTATTTTTAGAACTCGTAAAAATGAAAATACTGAGGAATATGAGTGGTATCCTGAAATAGATTTTGGTCGCAATGATCCATATGGATATATTCCTTAATTCTTATCATGACTACGCTATATGATTTTCCAAGTAGCAATTTAGATCCTAATCTACAAGCAGATCTTCGTGCAACACCAATTAATATCAATTCTAACATTCCGTTAAAAAAATATAATCTATCTGATTTAAGAAAAGATCCTGAATTTAATAAAGTTACTGAACGATTCCTTACTTCTATAGGAGAAGGAGATTCGGTAGGAGATTTATTTGGCTATTTTAGAGGAGCAGATTACAATTTAACAGATGGAATTATGGCTTATAAGGACAGTAAAAAATTCACAGATCAACAAAAACAAGACTATCAATATTTAAGAAGTAAATTTGATAATTCTTCTATTGGTGGTTTTAAAGAATGGGTTAAAGCAGGAGCTAACGTAACCAAAGAATTATTTACTGATCCTACAATGATAGCAAGTATGTTTTTTATTCCTTGGACAGGAGGAGCTTCTGCTGCTACTCGTATAGCTGCTGGTAAAGCCGTTCAAGCAGGTCTTAAAAAACTAGCCAGCAAAGAAGTAGCAAAAGGTGTAGCAAAAGGTGTTTCTAAAATTCCATTTCAAAAAATAAAAAAGACTGGTTTGGGAAGAAAAGTTGATCCTGATACAGGTAAAATTATTTTAACTAAAAGTGGACAAACAGCACTAACAGCAGTTGAAGGCTTTGTATACGGAAGTTCTAATAATTTTGTTAAACAAAATATTGATATTAATACTGATAGAAGAGAAGCAGAAGATTTAAATTTAAAAGAAACAGCCCTTGTTGGTGCTGCTGCTGCTGCTATTCCTGTTGGTTTGAGAGGCATTGGTATGGGCATTTCTAAATTTCAAACGTCTGTAGCAAATAGAAGATTAGCAAGAATAGATGGTGGTGAAGAGTATAAAAGTGGAACTTTAGATAAAGGAATTAAATTAACAGATGAGATACTAGATGTTGTTACTCCTAATATTATTAAATTAGGTGCTTTTGTTCAAAAGCCAACAAGTAAATTTATAAGAAAAATGAAGCTAGATAAAGAACTAGACAAACTTATAAAGCTTTTTAGATATGATGCTGATAAAAGTATGTTTATTGATCCTTCAAAAATTGTTAAAAGAACAGGATATAGTTTTTACGAAAATGTTTTTTTCTTATTAGGACCAAGAAGAAATGAATTAAAAGATATTTTAGATTCGTTAAAGAAAAAAGGAACTGTAACTAAACCAAAAATAGGTTCTAGAGATGCTTTTTTTAAGCTTCCTGATTCTAGATTTTATAAAGCACCTGCAGCCACAAAACAAAGCCGTTTTCAATATCAACGAATATCCGATTCTGTTAATGATGCTCTCGCTTATTATCTAAGAACAGGAAGAAAAACAGTTACTGTAGATGGTAAAAGAGTATCATTTGAAAAAGCTTTTAATATGACTGAAAGAACTACAGGTGATATTCTAGAAGCTGGAACTAAGATTAAAATACTATTAAGAGAGATTAGAAACGATGCTAAAGCTAAAGGTTTAGAAGTAGGAAGAATACGAAATTATTTACCTAGAAGTTTTCTTTTTAGTAAAGTTAAAGAAGAAATAGAAAATTTACATAAAGGAATAGAAGGAGCATTGTCTAAAGAAATAAGAAGAGCAGAAGGTGTTACAACAAAAGGAGAAGTAATAGAAATTTTAGAATCAATTATGAATCCAACAACAGCTATTGGTAAAAGTTATTCTCACTTAATGAAACAAGGGCATGGGGGAAAAAGAGGAACTAGAGGTGTAGGTTATTTTGGTATACATTCAAAAAAAATACCAACTTTTACAAAGAAAAGACAACTAAGAAACATAAAAGAAGAAAATATTTCTGATTATTTAGATAATAGTGTAGAAAGTTTATTATATGATTATGTGCATCAATCTTCATCTTATATTCAAAGAAAAGTAGATTTTGGAGAAGACATAATTGAATTTAGAAAATTATGGTTAGATCCTATACAAAAAAGATTAAAAGCTAAAGGTAAGAAATTTGAATTATCAGATAAAGAATATCGTCAATTAGAAGATCTTTATATGGTTACTACAGGACAAGTTAGTCAAGTAGATAATGCATTTATGAGGACAATGGCTGATCTATTTGTTGTCGGTAATCAATTAGCTTTGCTTCCTTTAGCAACTATTACAAGTTTATCTGAAATCGCTGTTCCTTTAGTTAGAGGAGCAGGTAAAACATTAACACAGAAAGGTAAGGCTGGTACAAAAGGTGAAATAGGAGAAGGAGGCATTAGAACTATTTGGAAAACTGCAGGAGACTACAGAAAAATGTGGTGGAATGATATTTTTAAAAAAGATATTGCAGACGGAAGACCAGCATCTTTAAAAGAATTAAATAGATTTGGCAGAGCTTGGGATAGAGCTAGTGATGATAGGTCATTAGCTATGTTTGGACAAGGTTATGGAAGACGAGGAACAGAAGCACAAAATAAATTTTTTAAACTTAATTTATTACATGATTGGACACGCTTTGTTCAATTAGTTAGTTATAATGTTGGTAAATCAAAAATATATGAAAACTTATATGAATTAGTAACAGTTAAAAATATGTCAAAAGCTCGTAAGCTTAGATTATCAAATCAATTAAGAGAACTAAATATTGATGTTGCTGCTGGAAAAAAATGGGTAAAAGCAGGAGGAAAACCAAGTGGAAAATTTTATAATGAGAATTTTTTACGAGGCGCTTCTAGATATGTAGATGAAGTTATTATGAATCCAACGGCTGCTGCTAATCAAAAACCTATCTGGCATTCTATGCATTCAACAAGATGGGCTTTTGGATTAATGGGCTTTCCTACAGCTTTTAGTAATACTGTATTGAAAAATGCAATTAGAGAAATTAATTTAGATATAAGATCACAAGGACTTAAGTTTTACAACTATGAGGCTATACCAAGTATGACTGCAGGAGCTACTACTATGCTTGCTATAGGGATGTTTGGTAATACTATTAGAACAGGTGGTAGAAATTTAGAAGAAATAGAAAAAGGCGAAGAAACTATAGGTGGTGAAGTTTTGGATGCTGCAATAAGAGCAGGTTTATTAGGACCAACAGAACAAGCATATAGAACTTATAGAGCAAGAGCTTATGATAATTTTGCTAGAAGATTAGCTATGAGATTTACTGGACCAGCAGTAGATGATATTTTTAGATTTTTTGAAGATTGGGTAGGACCAATATCATTTGTAATAGATGAAATTCCTGGTATTGCTGCTTTAAGAACTATGGATCCTGAAGGCTATAAAGCTGTGATGACAGAAGCTAGAAAACTTGATAAATCTATGGGATGGGCTGCTCAAGGAAAAGAGAAAAAAGAAAAAGAAAAAAAAGGACCTAGACCTTTATTTTATGAAGGTGGTCAAATATTTATAAAAAATCCAAGATATAAAAACTTCAAAGGTGGTGCAGTCTCCGAAGATTATCCAGTTCCTAATGTAATTAAAGATCCTTCAGAGCGCATTAATCCATACACAGGACAGCCTTACGATGCAGAGATGGAAAGACTTGGGCTTGCTGAAGGTGGAGAAGCTAATAATGAAAATATAGCTGCTGCATATTTTAATGATAATCCTGATGATCTTGAAGAATTAAGAAATCTTGTAGGTTATACTCCGCCTCCACAAGAAAAAGAAGAAGAAGCTAAACCTATTGAATGGGCAGATGTTAAAACTTTTATGAAAGAACAGTTTGGAGAAGGAGCAGTTAAAAGGGCAGCACAACAACTACCTTACTTATTAGCTGCTGCTCCTGAAGATTTAGGTAGATTAGCAGCTTTGCCTTATGATATTGCTTCTCAACATATGCCTCTTCCAAATATAGGCGCAAAAGAAAGATTAGAAAGTCCTTATGCTTTTGAAAGATATACTGAATGGGGAGCAAAAAAAGGATATATAGATAAACCACAACATACATTAGGAGAAATATTTTATTCATTTCTAGTAGATCCTACTATTGCAGGACCTATGGCTGCTGCTTCTCTTACAAAAGCTACTCCTTTATTGATGGGCATGACAAAAGGAATGAAAATAAAAAAAGGAACTAAGCCTCCATATCGTGCAGAATTAAACGAGCTTGGTCTATATTCAAGAGCAGAACAACATTTGTTAGATGCACCTAACGATTTAAAAGGACAAGGTTTAGTAGATTATTTATATAGCCAGAAAAGAAAACCACAAGTCAAGAAAGAAGAAAGACAGTTTTTAGAACTTGAAGATAAAATAAATGCTGATACTACAAAAGAAGAGCTACTACAGATTATTAGAGAAGACAGACCAGACTTATATAAGACAAGATATAAAGCTGATCCATTGGAAAATATTAAAGCAACCGAAGAAATTCAACCTATAGATCCGCATGATGGTGTTGATCATCGTCTTGATAAAGTTGATGCTATATATGATGAACTTATGAAAACTATAAAAGTATCAAAAGGTGATAAAAAAATAAGTCGACATGATGCTCTTACAAATGCACAAAAAAATAGAAGAGCTATTGGTAGAGATATAAATATAATAAACCTTAAAAAGAAACATGAATGGAAGTGGGATGATGATGGATTGTTTGTATATAAAACTGGACCTACACACAATAGAAAATGGAATGCAGTACCTAAGATAGGTGATCGGATGGCGACTACTAGAACTAAACTTAATTATTATGAAGACTTATTTTATAAAACTATAAAAAATCAATCTGGTGACGAGAAAATGAAACTTGTAGAAGATTTATCAAAAATAGCATTTGAAAGAAATCCTTATAAAATTATAAAATATGAAGAAGCTCCAGAGGTGTATCTTTACGGAAACGATATAGACGGCTATCAGCTTATGGATAAGAACAAGGAAACTCCTTGGGTAGAGACATTTGAATCAGGCATAGGAGACACCGAAGCCAAAATAAAATTAAAACAATATCTGAGTCAAGAATATAATATAGGAGGAGATGTTCCTGCTGCTGCAAGATACGAAGAATATATGCTCGAAGGTGGCAGAAACTACGAAGAAATAACAATTAATTTAAGAAATCCACAAGAGCATATGCTTGAAGGAAAAGAAGTAGCAGTACATTTTCCATATCAGCAATACGATGAACCAGTTCTTTTAAGCATTTTAACAAAAGAAAGAGATGTTATTAATAAAAAAACTGGAGTCATAAAAGGCGAAACCAAGCACGTTGACGAACTACAAACAGATATTCACGAAGCAGGTAAAGCAAAAGGATACTTGACTAAAGAGAAAATTAAAGAAACAGAAAGATTAGAGAAAGATAATTCTAATATACTAGATAAATTAATAGAAGATGGAAAAATAAAAACTCATACAGGAGTAGAAGTAGAACTACTTAGGGGTGAGGAAGGAATGAGACAAAAGGAATTTTTAAATAAAATAGGTAGAACAAGTCATAAGTACATATCAATGACTATTGAAAAAGACCTTATAAAAATAAAGCAACAGAATCCTAGAAAGTATAAGTCACTCCTTGAGGATATTTATTATGATCTTGGTTTTAGTATCAAAGGTTTTCAAGCACATCCACAACAAACACAATTGCTAAGTCAGAGAGGATCTCCATCAAAAGGAGCATATTCAAAATCTGAAGAACCAATTACTGGTATATCTAACTCCTTAGTAGAAAATTTAGGATTAAAAACTATTAAAGACTTTGAAGCTATACTTCCTGAAGCTATAGAATTTTTTAATAATGCAAGAACAGCAAAGTCAATAAGAAAATCCAATATCCAAGACCTTCCATTTAAAGATATTGAAGAATGGGCAGCCAAAGGTATTCAAGCAGCTATTCAAGAAGCTGCAGAAGGAGGACAAAAATATGTATCGTTTTCTAGTGCAGATATAATTGGTAAAAGATATGAGGACCATAATCCAAAATTTTATAAACTTTTATACGATAAAGTAATCCCAAGAGTAGGCAACAAAATATCTAAAAAATTAGGAGCTAAAACAAGTATAGAAGATGTGGTTGTTAGATCTGAATCATCCACGAGTTTTCCGTCTGTAGAAGGTCAATCTTCTATCACTAAGATCACTAACAGAGGAAACACTGAAAGAATGTTCACAATAGAACTAACTCCAGAAGCTTTAGCTAAAGGAGAAAAAGAAGGATGGGGTCCTGTATTTGGATTCTCGAAAGGTGGTTTAGTAAATATTTTACAAAGAAGACAATCTAAACGAGATGGAGGAAGCGCAGACATAGAAGAGATAGAAGTACTAGCAAGAAAAAGAGGACAATATATTCTTGATGAAGATATAGTAGAAGGTCCATTTACATCTTATTATAATAAACCTGTTCGTTTAAAAAAGACAGTTATGAAAGATTTAATAAAAGCTCAAGAAGAAATACCTAATATTCCAATCAATATAGTAGATAATACTGTAAGAAAAGATGTTAAAGTAAAAGCAAGAAAAGATTGGATTGCTCGTGGAAGAAAAGGACCTCCACAAGCAGGAGCAGAGTCTTATCATATTACTGGACAAGCATTTGATTTAAACCAAGAAGATCCTAAAATGAATAATCCTGAAGTATGGGAAGTATTAAGAAAAAATAATTTTAAACAACATCCTAAAGAATGGTGGCATTTTAGTCAAGGCGAATTTATAAATTAAAACTTGACAAATCTTAAAATACTTCCTATAATAACAGTATGTTACTATTATATACCGAAGAACAACTTGAACAAGCTTACGAAATTTATAGAGTTCATCAAATAAAACAAGACCTATCTTTTATGGTCTTAGAGAATTTTAGAAAACTCTATGAAGAACTAGCAGAAGGAATACTACAAGAAGATGGGCTTTCCGTTTGAAATAATTACTATGCTAGGCTCGACATTACTGAGTAGTGTACTTAGTATTTGGTCGCAAAGCCGTAAGGCTAAAGCTGAAGAACAAAAGCTTCTTATTACTAGAGGCGAGTTTCAGATGAAATCTAAAAAGCAATCTTTAGATCATGGTTTAAAAGATAAAGGATTTGCTTGGACACGTAGAATAATTGCTTTAACTTCTGTTTTTGCTATTGTAGTACTGCCTAAACTTGTAGCTGTTTTTTATCCAGATGTGGATGTAACAGTTGGCTACACAAATTGGAAGCCTGGATTTTGGTTCTTAGTAGAAGCTAGAGAAAGGTTTGAATGGATTACTTTTAAAGGTTTAGTAATAACACAGTTAGATACTAACTTAGTGTCAGCTATTATTGGAATGTATTTTGGTGGTAGTTTAGTTAAAAGATAATAATGAAAAGGGTATATATATAATTATGGAAATGTTTAAATCATATTGCAAACTAATCTTTGATTACATGAAAAAGATTTGTAAAAAATGTATAGCTTATGTCCGAAAAGGAATAGCCTATATAAGAGATTTAATTAGCATGGGGTAGATTGCCCTTATCTAATTAATAAAGTCCTCTTAGAATGCTCCTATGGAGGTCCTAGAGGCATAAATGAAGCATATCCTAAAGGGTATGTTTTGAATATTAATCTTGCTTATAAATAAGGAGAAATAAAATGATTAGAAGAAGAAGTACAAATCTAACTCGTCATGGGTTAGTAGATTTCGGAGATCCTATATTTTCATCATTGTTTGTAGGGTTTGATAGGCTCTTTGAGAACATGGCACAAATGTCTGCTGGTTCTAAAAGCTTGCCAAGTTATCCTCCATTTAATGTAGTAAAAGATGGTGATCAATACATTGTTGAAGTTGCTCTAGCAGGTATCGACAAGAAAGATCTTGATGTTGAAGTTCAGGAGAATACACTTAGTATTTCTTATGACTCTTCTAACAAAGAGGAATCTGATAACAAACTATACAGAGGAATAGCTCAACGCTCTTTCCGAAGACAGTTTAGTTTGGCAGAAGATGTCGAAGTAACAGGCGCATCATTTAAGAATGGCTTGTTACAGATAGATCTTGAAAGGATTATACCTGAAGAGAAACAACCTAAACAAATTAAAATTAAATAGTATTATTATACATAATGGAACAAAAAAAAGAACCGCAAGAAAGAAAATGGGTATACATGAATAAAGATCAACTCGTAGAAATAACGAGTGACTTTAAAAGGTATCGTCTTATGTTTCGGATACTATTTGCTTACTTAATCTTTGACGTTTTTATACATTTTGATCTATTAAGTTAAAAAATTAATTTTTTTGTTTTTGCTAATGAGGAGGGCAGAGATACAAATGAAACATTTAAAAAATATTGTAGGAGCAATTGTTCTTTCTGCTCTCTTTGTTAGTTTTAATACACAAGCTGATCAAACAGGTAACTGTACAGCAGGTGAGGAGTTTTGTGAACAGAACTCTTTAGCTACAACTAATACTACAACGACAACTAATACCAACACTAATACCAACAGCAATACCAACGTAAATACAAATACTAATAGCAATACTAATAGTAATACAAATGTAAATACAACAACTTCAACAGCAACAAATACAAATACAAATGTAAATACAAACACCAATGCAAATACAAATGTAAATACAAATACTTCAACTGCTACTAATACTAATAATAATACAAACGTAAACACAAGTACTACAACAAATACCAACGCAAATACAAATGTAAATACTAGCACATCAGCAGCAACAAATACAAACGCTAACACAAATGTAAACACAAGTACCTCGAATAATACAAATACTAGCACAAATAATAATACAAACGTAAATACAAGTACATCGAATGTAACCTCGAATGTAACATCGAATGTTAATAATACTTCTACAAGCGAAAATACAAATATTAATAACAACACTAATAGTAATACTAATGTTAATACAAGCACTAGTGAAAATACAAACACGAATGTTAATACTTCAACTAGTGAAAACAAAAATACAAATACAAATACCAATAATAATACTAATGTAAATCAATCTACATCTGATTCCAATGTGAAAACAGATAATAAAAATGTTAATCAGAACACTTCAACTTCTGATAATACTAATAGAAACATTAACGAGTCTAAATCCGAGCAGACTATAAACCAAAACATTAAACAAGAAGCACCTCCTGCTTCAGCAATAGCACCGAGCATCATGTCCTATTCACAAGACTTATGTACTGTAGGCAGATCAGGCGCATTTCAAGGACAGTTATTTGGTATCTCAGGAGGCAAGACAGTCCGAGATGAGAACTGTGAACGATTAAAGCTTTCTAAATATGTATACGATATGGGAATGAAAGTAGCTGCAGTTGCTTTACTATGCCAAGATGTCAGAGTTTTTAAAGCTATGGAAATGGCAGGTACTCCTTGTCCTTACAACGGAGCAATTGGTGATTCTGCTAAAACTGCTTGGGTAGCTAATGTTGATGACAGACCAGATGCCAAAGAGCATAAAGCAAAACTTAAAAAAAATAACAAAGCAATAACTGATAAAGCCAAAGGCAAAGCAGATATGTTACAGAAAATTAAGAATGGAAAGTATTATTGGAGAGATTATTGGAGAATGTGTAAGCATGAAAAGAACTCGAATGGTTCTTTTAAATCCAAAAAATCTTGTAGAATAGAGTATGAAAGGGTTTCTTCTTAGTTTATTACTTTGTATATCATCGTCTGTTGTAAATGCCACCAATACAGAATTTACAACAGGCACATTAGATATAATCAATCTGCCTAATCACTCAGGCACTACAAATTGGAATCTTAGTGATGATGGAATATCAAACACAATCAACCTAGATTTCAGTTTCGATTTCTACGGAGAAACCTTTACATCAGGTAAAGGAGCAACCAACGGCTGTTGGACATTCACAGGTTACAACAATACTTGTTCTGACTATACTCCAGATCCTCTCCCTCAATCAGGCATGGACATGACAATCTTTCCGTTATGGGGAGATTGGATTAGAGATAGTGGATCAAAGATGTTGTATAAAACTTTTGGAGATACGGCAGATACTGATCAATATTTTGTATTGGGTTGGTACAATATGCGTGAATACAATAGATCCTCAGATAATACTTTTGAGATGCTGCTCTATGAAGGAACAAATAAAATAGAATTTAGATATGGTGATTTAAACATAGTTAAACATGATATTGTAGTAGGTGTTCAAGGTCATGCTACTAATTCTAGTCATACCATGTATAATGCCAATGAATATAAAGTATATCTACACCATAACGAATGTGCATCAGGAACACAACACGACAGTTACGATACAAACTGTGTAAATACCAACTGGAACGATACTAGCCACAACACAGCCATAGAAAATAAATCTTTGTCTATTGTGGTTGATGATCAGTACGCTTGTACTGCTAATACTTTATTTGCTTCAACCTGTACTGGATATGCAGCAGCTTATTTAACTCAACAATGTAATATTAATTCTTTATATGATGCAGCTTGTACAGGTTATTCAGCAGCCTTGTTTGATTATGAATGTGATCAAGACTCTCAGTTTTCTCCAGCTTGTCCAAACTATACAGTAACAGAAAGCGTTGCATATTATGTTGAAGAAGAAGAAGACTATGGTTATCAAGATGATTATTATGAAGACCAGTATGGTTATGATGAATATGGATATTCAGATGATTATTACGAAGATGAATATACAAGCACAGTAGTATACGAAGAAGAAGAAGATTACTATTGGATAGACGATGATCCTTATGCCAACATGGAGTTCACAGATGCAGAGTGGTACGAAATTGACTTAGAAGAATTTGGACAAGAGCAAGTAGATGATTGGTACGGCACAGAAGTTTCATTTGATGACGAGGGTTTAATTGTTTGGGAAGACTCTGCCTTAGATTCATGGGATGAACTTGATTTACAGATGGATGAATACGATGAGTTCGTTGAAATCTATGAAGAAGAACCTTACGAGGAAATTTATTACGAAGAAGAATATATTGTCTATGAGGAAATTTATGATGCTCCAATAGAAATAGCTTTCGAGTATGAAACACTTTTTCTAGAGGATGTTCTCATGCAGAGTTTTGAACATGAACAGATAACAGAAGAAAGATTTTATGAAGAAGAAGAAGAACACGAACAAGAGTTTTTAGAATTTGAAAATATGGAAGAGCTAGACGAATGGTTTGAAGAAGAAATGGAAATGTCTGAAGAAGAAGAAGAAATAGTTGAAGAAGAAATTATAGAAGAAGTTATGGAAGAACAACAACAAGAAGAAGAACTTTTAGCAGAAGAAAGAGAAGAGATAGTAGAAGAAAGTATTGAAGAGGAAGAAGAATTTGAAGTGGTTGCTAGAGAAGACGATAAAGGAGAAAAGAAAGAAATGCAATTAAACATAGTTGCTAGTACAATTCAGACAGCAGTTAATAGTATGAGTGGAACTTCGGCAGGAACATCAATACAAGCTACTGGAAATTCTGTAGCATCTGGAGGAATATCTGGTTCTACAAATAATACTATAGCTAGTTCGTCATCTACAGGAGGCATGAGTATTTCAAGTTCTCCTAGTATTTCAGCGCAGTTTACTTCTTCTACAGTACAAACACAAACTCTTTTAGACATGAGTTCAATAGCTTCAACAGGAGGCAGTTTTATGTCAAATACTATGAGTAGTGATAATACTGCAATTGGTAATACTATAAGTGTTGATAATACAGCTATAGGTAATACTACTATTGATGATAATACTGCTGTAGGAAACGAGGCTGTTGCTACTACTGAAACCTCTGCAAATACTACGCTTGCAAGTAATACCACAGGTGCGAATAATACAGCAATAGGGAATACCACAAGCGCAAATAATACAGTAGTAGGAAATACTATAAGTGTTAATAATACAGCAGTAGGTTCAATGGAAGCCGAAATAGAAATGGCAGCAGCCAATACAACAGAGCCAGATACTGTAACAGATCAAATCATTGCTAATAATATAAAACAACAACAAGAAAAATTAGAAGAAGAACAACAGCAGACAGGAGAATACGCAGACTCTACAACTTTAATAGCTTATATGGGATATGTTCAAGGATTTGATGCATACAGTCAAGTACAACTCCCTCAAGCTAGTACATGGTATGAACCAAAAGATATATATGCTAATGTATCTATATCTGATAATGTTCCTGCGTTCTACGACTTGTACGGAAACAGTTTAAACGGAATGAAAGCATTAATTAATTTACAACCTAACTTATAAACAAAAGGAGAGAATATTATGAATTGGTTAGAAGGAAAGATAGGATTGATACTTGCTATAGGAACTATGGTAGCAACTCTTGCTGGTTTTGGTTACGAAGGCGCAAGAACTATTAATCGTATTGAGAATATAGAAACTTCTGTAGAAGAATACAAAAGTTTGTCAAGTCAAATGATAGAGCTTGACAAAGCTTTAGTATCTATAGAAGAACAAATGAAATCTTTAGATATACCTGATATATCTGCAATCAAAGAAGCTATTGTTAAAATAGAAACTGACATAGCTAATATTGAAATCCCTGATGTATCAGAAATTAAAGAAGATATTATAAAAATAGAAACGGATGTTTCTAATATAGACATACCTGATGTAACTGTATTACAAACAAGTATAGCAGGTATTAACGCAAGTATTGATTCAATGTATGATGACATTCAAGCATTGAAGAATAAAAACGATAACCCTTTAGCACAGTAAGGAGATAACTATTATGTCAGACGAACAACAAAAACAACAACATTACCCTAGTAGTCACTTCGCAGGTGATATGTCTAGAAATGAAGTTGAAATGGACTTATCTAAGTTCATGGAAATGCTTCAAGAGAATGCTGCACTTAAGGATAGGATACGAGACTTAGAAGATATAAAAAATGATAATCCTTTTCAAAAATTTATTTTTGTAGCACAAGCAATTGATAGTTGGAGAATAATACCAAGAGCCTTCTTAGCTGTTTATATGTACCTATTATATTTCACAACCTTTTGGTTTATGGATTTACCTGATCCTTCTTTTGAACAGTCAGGATTAATTTCTATTGTTGTGGGTGCAGGTGCTGCTTGGTTCGGACTCTATACCAACAGCCATAAAAAAACATAAGCAGAAAAGTTACTTGGACTTAAGTCCTATATAAAAAAAGATAGCGCACATAAAAACCAAACCTAGTCCATATAAGGAAGTATAAGTACTTTCGTTATTGATGGTTTCTTTTTCTTGTTCTTCTTCTTCTTGGATTATAGTTGGTGCTTCTTCTACATCATCAGATTCATGAAGTTCTTCATCAATCTTATCAACAATTGTTTTTGTTGCATCAACAGGGATTGAAATAACAGTCTTACCTAAGTCTACTGTTTCATCAATAACAGCCTCGCCTATTCTTTTAGTTGATTCAACTGCTGTTTCTATAACAGTGCAGGAAGCTATGAATAAAATAATTATTAGAATGCTTTTAAGTTTGTTCTTTTTATACACACTATTTAAAAATATTAGATAAAATTGTGATGTCTTTATGTATTGGTTTATGTTCATGTCCACACCAAGGGCAATGCCAAACTGGTTTTCTTTCAACAATTACATTTGTTCCTGCAATGCTCCACCATAGTTCACATTCATCACAAGTGAAATGATAGATCTTTTCGTGTGAGTAGTTCATATTTTACTCCACATAATGTATCGCAGTAACTTCGTCTTCTAAATACTTATGAAGGTTTTGTAATTTTATAGTTCCTTCTCGTATTAAAATTTCAATTACGTGAGCATCTTCTCTGTTTTTAAAAACGTGTTTAATTTCTTTTACAGGTAAACCACCTATATCAGTCCAAATATTTCCTTTAACATCAAGCGCCACTTTAAATGTAAGTAAGGTTGCTTCTATTCTATCGTCTTTAATATTCACTATACTATCTCACAAGCGCCTGCAACACACGCAAGCTCTTTAGTATTCTCTGTCATGTCTTCTTTTTCGTAATCAGAAATCAAAGACCAATCAACATTCTCATTTGTTTTCTTTAACCACTCTTTATATTCATCTTCAAAGATCTCTTGGTATGGTGCTTGCTGATATGAGTGATCAACATAAGGAAGAAAGGATATACCTGAGATAGTATCAAAGTTATCCCATACCCATGCGCCTACCTTTAACCATTCAGCTTCTCTAATAGATATAGTAGCAGATGGTTTATGTTCACACCAATGCCATTGATAAAGTTTCCAAATACTTAGATGTTCTAAGGCTGATATATCAATTCTATTTAAAGAGTTATCAGGAGATTTAATAGGAAAGTAAAATACATAAGTATGTTCGGGTTTAGTTATATCGTCTTCGTGATAGACTCCTTGATCAACCATCAACTGTGCAAGTGGATCTTTCTTGTCAGCACGAACAGTCCTAATATAATATGGACTATGCCTTGTGTGAATACCACTAGCGCTATCAACCAACTGACTAACAGTACCACTTGGTTTAACGCAAGTGATAGCAGCAGATTGTTTAATACCTAGTTTCTTAGACCATGTTTTGTTTGTTGCTATGGCTTGTTCCTTTAAATCAAAAAGATAGCCTTGTAGCAAGCCTTCACTTCCTCGACCACTTGTTATTTCATTGTCCATTATACCTGTTAAAGATACTCCAAGTAGCGCTTCGTCAACTGTATTGTTCTGCCATGCTTTAGTTAAATATCTAAAGTTCGTTAAAGTTGCTTGGAACGTGCCAAGAATTGTAGCTAACTGTACCTTTTTTTCTAAAGAAATGTAGGTGTCTTCTGATCTGACTACAACTTCAGTTAAATTACAGAACTGTTTATTACGCAATATGATCTCACTACAAGGATTACAGCCAAAGTCTTTGTACTCTTCTCGTCTGCCATTTCTTTCTGCTTGTTTCTCAGCAGCTTGTCTGTTGAATATACCACGTTCACCACTACGGCTGTCATATAAAGACAACCACTCTCGCATGAATGCTCCCATTTCTGCTGAATCCGTATAAGCTACGGAGTTATTGGACAACGCTCTGTGTTGGCTATCTTCCCACCATGCGCCTGATTTAGCATTGCGCATACGCTCATCTGAGAGATTAGATAGAGATATGAGTGCTGATCTTCTAACACCACCAACAACCACAACCTCTGCAATCTTGCACATTAAGTCATGGCAATCAATAGATACAAGTTTCTTTTGTCCTTTTAAGAGTGCATCTTTAAATATATTTATGGTAAAATGGAAGAGATCATCTAAGGGAGCTGGACCACTAGCTCTACCACCAAAGGTTTTTAATCTTGCTCCTTGTGGTCTTATGTTGCTTAGATCCCATTTAGGAACTTGTCCTGAATAAAGTAAAAACATAAATTCTTTGTAGGCTTTTGCCCAACCAATCTTTGAATCTGCTACTTTTATGATGGTGTCTGATTCAAACATCTCTTCAGGAAGATCAGGAAGTTTATTAATGTACTGTCGTTCTACGCTGAAACCAACACCTGTACCACACATTAAGATGTATAGTGTTTCGTCAAAAGCTCTTGGTGTATCTACAGCCACGTAACTACAGTTAAAGCCTGCGACATTATCTCGTTTTAAAGCCTTGCCTGCTGACATTAATGCTCTCATTGACGGCATAATTTCTAAATTAAGAACAGCTTGTTCTAATTCTGTTCGTAGTTTCTTGGGTAGCGTGTAGCTATTGTTCTCTTTTAAATGTTCTTCAAAGAAATCAAAGTATCTTGCGACTGTCTCTTGCCAAGTTTCTCGTCTTTGTAAGTCTTCGTTCCAACGAGCATACCTACTCAGATGTATGAACTGTTGGTAGTTTGTTGGTAGTTTAATCTGCTGTTCTTGTTTCATTTTGTTTTAAAGTCTCCATTAATCTTTGTTCGTACCACTTGGCTTTCTCCAAATCCTGTACTCCATTCTTATATCTAAATCTCCAGCGATATTTCAAAGAGTTCCCTCTTAAATATCCTATGTATTCTTCAAGTGTTAACATAGCTTCAATAGCATCTATGCATTCTATATCCCCTTTGTTATAATGTGGAGGATTATTAACTAAGTCTGCCGCTTCTTCCTCATTATAGTAAATCATTTTTGCCATTATCTATCTCCATTCTTTAGGAAAACTGTCTTCACTATACCATCTGAATCCATTCTTCTCTGCCCATTCTGCATGACTTCGCTTAGTGCCGTCTCTTCTACGCTTTGCGCTTGGCATTGGAGCAGATGGATTAGAGAATATAAACACTAACTCACAATCATCAGGCAACACCTCTTTAACCCATTTGTATTTGTTGTATTCTTGGTAATCCCAAAACCTACCCTTTGCTTCTAGGTATATTATCTTATTGTCAATGACTCTAAGAAAATCAGGATGATACTTATGAGGAATAGAATACTCTATTAAACCTTTGTGGTGTTCCCAATTGTCTAATAGTTCTTGGTGTAGATCATACTCCCACTTGGAATCGTATCCTTTGGGTAATCCTTTTTCAATAGGTCTTTTCTTTCTAGGTTTTCTCATTTAATTGTTATTTTTGCTTCAGTCACTATAACAACTCTAGCTCCACAAGAAAGTAAAGGTTTGTCGTTACCACCATAAATTACTTTACTTTCTCCATGAATTACAACTTCATGTCCGTATGTGTTTTTCCTGCCTTCTTTTACAGTAAGAACAGGCTCGTTTTTATTATGTTTTTTATTAGAACGAATCTTGTGTTGGTTTACGTGAATATATTTTTTCATTAGTGCATCGTTTCTATTTTAGTTGGAGCAACAAGTAAGCCACTCTCACGAATAAGTATCTCTGCTTTTATTAAATCTTCTAAGCGAACTAACAAAGGAGTATCTATCTCTTGTACTTCTGCGCCTGCAAACAAAGCTCCACCAAGAGATATAATTAATTCATCCAAAGTTATTGAACTTAAATTAATTTCTATTTCTCCTGTGTCTTCTAGCTCTTTTATTTTTTTAGTTTTCTTTATCATAAATAATATCCTTCTTGTGAAGATGTTATTTTTTGTTCTTGTTCCAAATCTTTTTGTAGTTGTTCAAAAGTTAGTTCAGGATTTCTCTTAACTCTTTTATAAATCCATTTCAAAGAATAAGCACTAAGCATAAACTTTCTGTTCAAGTATATATGCTTTTGATCAGACAAATACTCTTCTAAGGTTTCTGTTGTTATTAAAGCCTTGTCTTCTGTGTCATCAGGTAATATTGAATACAACCACTCAACTAAGATTTGTTTGCCTCGTCTTCGTTGTGCTTTAGCCTTTCTGCCATTCACCTGTTATCTCCTGAACTCTAGGTTCTTTAACAACTGTCGTTAAAAACGATAGGTTTTTAGCATACTTAAATATACGTAAGCCTGCTCCGTTGTTAGAATCTTTATGACATTCTATCTTATGTCTGCAATACACACATCCTCTAGGGAGTTTCATATTTCCAGACTTACCATCAGGTATAGGATTATAACATAAAGCAGGCGGAGTTGCAAGCTTTAATTCTCTTTTAAGTTTAGCTATCCTGTATTTTATATTAGGCTTATCTATTTCTTGTGGAATAAGTAAAGCAATCTCTCCATTTTCTTTGTTAATAGCTAAGAAGCCACCTTTGTTTGTACCCTCTCCCTCTTCGTAGCCTGCAATCTGTGCCATATAACCAAAGGGATCATCTTCAGGAAGAGTTCCGTTCTTGAATTTCTTGAAAGAAAAACCTGAAGTTGATTTAATATCTATTACTTCTCCGTCAATGATGCAATCCATATGTCCTTGTACTCCCGAAACAGTTACTTCTTTTTGTTCGTCAGTAACTTCGTGTCCTGCCATACGAGCTAATACTAATAAAACTTCTTCTAAGATATGTCCATATAAAAAGACTAGCTGTGTCGCTGGTCTAATAGGAGAAGGCTCTGTCTTTGAATTAAAATCATACCAAAGCTGTCTGTTAGGTTTACCTACATTAGACATCCGCAAAGTTTCTTTCTTTCTTTCGTATGGTTTAGACCAATTAAGAAGAACATCTTTCATAGCATTGCCAAAGTCTTCTGCATCTTGTTCAGAGATGTTTAGTGCTTTACCATTGCTTAAATTTTCTAGTTCTTTGTAGATGTCTGCTACAAGTGTGTTTAGTTTTTTCATATTGCTTTTATAATTCCTTTAGCATCATTTTTATTTATCTTAAACCATTCGCCATTGCTTTCTGTGGAAATTCCAGAAAGAAGATCGTGTGCTTTCTCTTCTGCTGACCTTCTGTTTTTAAAAAATCTTTTGTACTGTACTACATAATCTCTATAAGGACTTCCTGTTTGATAAGCATTACATCTATCTTCCGCATCGACTGCCATACCAACTTTGATCCAGCCTTTCCAAGCAGGGTTAGTTAGTATATAAACAAAGCCTTCTTTTATTTGATTAAAGCGTGAAACATATTCTGCATTGAAAGATTCTATTTTCTTTTTGGAATTTTTAAATTTCCTCAAATAATAATAATAACTTTTTTCCTGATTGTGACAAGAGATACAAATATAATGATGTCTTACAACTCTTGCTGGTCTCCAATTGTAGCCATTATCTTCTTGATCTGAGATTAAATCTACAGAGCATTTGGTACATTGAGGATCTTTTTTAAATGAATAATTATGAGTATATCCTTTATGATTATTAGTGTGTTTCACTCCAGTCATCTCCTATTTTGTATTCGGCATCTAATGGACACCGAAGATTATAATAATCGCCTGCTTCTTGGATTGCTTGTGTGCCAAGCTTACCAAAATATTCAGCGTGTGCCTTATGCACTTCTACTTGCCATTCATCGTGAATGTTAGCAACAAATTTAAAATCTAGGTTTCTTTTCTTTGCTTTATTGTTTAATATAATTAACGCTCTCTTCATGGCAATTGCACCACCACCTTGTAGTAAACTATTCAAAGAAGCGTATGCGTTTCTTATATATATCTTTCTTCCGTCTAGTCCTTTGACGAAACCTTTCGCTGCTGCTTTTGTAACTCTATCTCGAAGAGCCTTAAATGTTGGCTGATTAGCAAAGAAACGTTCTCTAAGTTTTCCACCATCAGCTTTGCTTCCTCCAACCACGCTTCCGATCTTTGAATCTCCTGCTCCGTACAAGAGTGCATATATGAAAGTCTTCGCCTGATTTCTTGATTGAAGTCCTGCAATTTTTTGATTTCGGGAGTGAATATCTCCATTAATGATTTCATTTGTAAAGTCCTCATCTTTCATGTAATGAGCAAGCATCCTTAATTCCAATCCACTTGCATCTATTCCTACTAATTTATATCCTTTAGGTGTAGTCCAACAAGATCTACATTCCACACCATAAGGACTCTTAACTGATGGAACTTGCGCCATGTTAGGCGCTCTGTGTGCCATACGACCTGTAATTGTACCATTGGGTATCACAAATCCATGCACTCTTCCATCCTCTTCAACAGCTTTTATCCAAGACTCAATCTGTGCAATCCTCTTCTGAAGTAGAAGATACTCTGCTATCAGTTGTGCTTCAGGTATAGTTGTAATCTTTATTAAAATCTTTTCGTCAACTATAGGCTGACCTGTAGGAGTAAACTTCTTAGGCTTCCAACCAAAGTCTTGTAAGTACTCACCTATTTGTTTTCTTGATCCTAGATTAAACTCTTGAAGTTTCTTTCGCATGAATGGTTTTGGTTTAGGAATTATAATCTCTCCTTCTTCGTCTACCTCTTTTGATTCTTGCAAAAGAATTTCTGAAAATAATTTGTCGTACTCTTTGTTTGTCAATCCTCTTTTAGAAAGAGTTCCGTCTTTCTTTATGTATGGTCTTACTTCTTTATCGTCTACCCACTTAGGTTTAAATACTTTATGAACTTCTTCTTCTACTTCATTCATTCTTTTGTAAAGTTCTGATAAAAGTTTCTCGGCTTTTTGTCCGTTGAATTCAAACCCATGTTGTTCTTGTTCTTTTAAAATAAGACTTACTTCTTGTTCAAGATCTACACTTTCTTTTGAGAATCCTTTGGCTTCTTCTCGAAGTTTATGATAAACTCTAGTGTTTAGTTGAACATCCCTGACACAGTATTTTAACATCTCTTGAGAATACCTAGTGTAATCATCGAACTCTGTCTTTGTATAGTCTAATCGATAACCCCACATCTCTAAACTGTGTCCTCCCTCACGAACAGGATTCAGCAAACGAGATAGCACAAGAGTATCTACTAACTTCTTAGTGCTTAGATCAACTCCTAAAAGTTTTTCTACTACAGGTATATCAAACCCTATGATGTTATGTCCTATTAATCTATCTGCTGATTGAAGTAACTCAAGACCTGACTCTAATTGGTGAGGAGCAAACCGAAACAGTTCATTAGAATCAAGATCTTGAGCCACAATACACCAAACTTTAGTAGCTTTAAGGTCATCAGTTTCTATGTCAAATACTAAACTACGCATAGTCATCAAACTCTATATCACTTCCATCGTCTTCATAATCTTCATTGGAGACTTCGTTTAAACGACCTGTTTCATTATTGTATAGTAATCTTCCTGCTAGACCTACATCACCTGTGTATCTAGACTTCAATACTCTTAGTATAGTGGTGTTAGCTTCAGCAGGATCATCGGATTGTTGGTTTCTTTCCAAAGCTATAACGCAATCAGATAACTGTGCTATGGATTGGCTGCCACGCAAATGACTAAGGTTCACTTGTATTCCATTCTCGTGTCCTTTGTTGCCGTCAACTCTGCGCAAATGAGAAACAAGAACAATGCCTGCCTTTGTTTCTTCAACAATACTTCTGAGCTTAGTCATGATTGCATCAATAGCCCTGCGCTCATCTCCCTCTACTGTAGCTGATACTAACATATGTAAATGGTCTATGACTATCCACTTACAACCACAACCCACAATCATGTATCTTAACTTAGAAAAGATTTCTTCGATAGAGTTAGTGCCAAAGTGCGCATGAATCCATACTCTGTTTTCATTCTCTCCGTTGTAAAGAATATCAAAGTAATTATCTATCTCTTCTTTGGAAAACTCTTCTAAGACTTGATCAATGTACAATCTTGCGTTGGCTTCAATGGATAAGATACCACTAATAGTTCTGTTAGGATCTTCTTCCAAAGCTATTATACCTACGTTGTCATTTGTTTCTTTTATAAGCCAATGCTCTAGTTCTCTAGTGACACTACTTTTTCCTAAACCTGTGCCACCTGTAAAGGTTACTAATTCTCCTTGCCTTAATCCATATAGTTTCTTATTCAATCCTGCAAACGGATAAGGAACACTCTTCTTCTTTTCTCTGTTGAAGAACTTTAGTTTATAATCCGATACATTTATTACACCAGCAGGTGTATATGTTTTTGCTGACCACCAAACTTGATTGAACAGGTTGCCTTTGTTTGCATAAAGCATATCATTAGGATCGTTAAACTGTTCAGGCAACGTCATTATCTTTGCTTTACTTGGAGTAAACAAACGAGCAACCTTTCGAGATGCTTCTCTGCCTGCCTTGTCGTTGTCAAAACAAATTACTACATTGTCAAAACTTTCTAAAAATTCTAAGCTTTCTTTTACATCCCTGACTGCACTCGCTGCGCCTCTCTTAATAGAAACTGATGCCCACTTAGAGCCAAGCATTTCATAAGCAGCCATAGCATCGCACTCTCCCTCAACAAGTGTAATATATTTTCCACCTGTGCTGAATAGTTGTTCTCCGAATAGTCCACTATCAGTAAAAGATCCATTAACTGTAAATCGTTTTGCTACTCCGTCTTGACTTTTGTATCTGACCTTTGTGGCTACTAACTGATTGCCTGCATAATAAGGATAGATGTGTTCGCTTGTGCTTTCAACAACCTTGACACCATATTTAATTGCAGTCTGTTTGGAGATGCGCCTATCAGTTAGGTCTTTGAACACTCCGTTCTTAGGAACACTAAGCTTATTCTTGTGGTCTTTTATATTAGATACTTGTTGCTTGTTGCTGCTGTCGTTTTCTTTTACAACTCCACCTGCTTTCTCGTAGTCAGAGAAGTGTGCATCGCAACTAAAGCAATGTGCTGATCCGTCTTTGTTTTTAGCTACTGGATCTGAGCCACCACATTTAGGACAAGGTAAATTGTATTGATCCCAATTTGATCCATCGTGATCTGTCATGTTCATTGATACTCCTCTTTTAAGTATTGGTTTATTTTCTGTGGTTAGTTTTTTTCTGCTCTCGGTATAGATAACTTATTTTTCATTTCATTATCCTTTTTAAAACTAACAAAACCTCAATTATAATACGGCTCTGTTTATAAGGTCTTTTGCTTTATCTACTATCGGCAACGATTATTGACACCATTTGCTAGTCAATTTACACAGCCCATTTTTCATGACTTTGGTTTCTCTTTGCCCGACCTAACAGGAAATATTTAAGTGCTTTCCTCTTATATATGCACACCGCTTGCGCTGTAAGATTAATCTTCTTCTTCAGGAGGAAACGCATCTGTTTCTTCGATGCTTGGTTCGTTACTACTATCATCATCATCAGAATTAACAATACCAATAATAGTATTTGTAAAAGAACTTAAACCTGCATTGACTTCTTCTAAGTCTAATACAAGATTCACTTTCTTTTGATTCAACCTTTGAATCCTACCAAAGATAGCTCGACCATCTTCAGGTAAGTCTTCAACATATATTTGCACACCATCAATAGTGATAAATGGTTTTTGATTTTCTTCTTCGTTCATTTTATATGTTACCTCTAGTTAAAATTAAAATTCATCGTCTTCGTCAAACTCACTAGAGCTTACAAATTCTACTAAGTTTAATACTTTAACTCTAACGAGATCAAGTCCTGTGAAATGTCCGAATTGATTCTCGACTTCCCACTCTCTGTATTTAACTAAGACAGTTGATCCGTTTCCTACCATGTCTTCAGTAGGCTCTCCATTAGAGTCAAACAGCTTTGGTTTGAAGTTAGGTGTTCCATCTTTACGATTTACTTTCCTTTTGATTAAGACTGCTCTGCCATCATAGTGAGCCGATGTTTTCATCGAGCCATCTCGTTTGACTGCCGTACCATTAATAGTAGGGAATCCTCTAGCTTCAAATTCATCAGCAGTTGCATCGTCTAACACTAACTCTAGCTGATAGACTGGCTCGAATGTAGTATTAGGAACTGTAATGCTTGCCCAATAAGCTGTGCCTTTTGCTTGTCTTACGTTTTGTTGTTGTGGTTGATTATCCATATAAATAAATCCTCTTATAGTTGTTGTTGTTATTAATTCAATTAGTGCCGATTATACCACAAAGCGATTGTAATTGCAAGCACTATTTTTAATTTAGATAAGGATGTGTGTGTGTGTGGAAAAAAATAAAAAGGCTTGTTGGTTTTTTTAGAGCCGTTAGAAAAACCAACTTGAAAAACTAACCCGACTGGCAGAAAGGACACTACAAATTTATAAAAAGAAATTATAATTGATATTGTAGTAGTGTCCGATGGCTCTATATCTATATATTATTTATTTTTTTACAATTCTATATCTTATATATTATTATAAGACTCAATTAAACTTTTGTCAATCTTTTTCTACGCAATTGCTCAAAAGAAAGTGTATAGATATACTTATCAGTAGTTACACTAAACCCATTGTAAGCAACGACTTGTTCTTCATCTGTCTTTTCAAAGTGTTTGATAAGCTGTTCTAAACTACTCCATCTTTTCTTTAAGAGAGGATCTTTTGTACTGATTTCTTCCATAGGTCTAGCATTAAGCACAGACTCAATATAATCTTCTACGATCTTGTTAAGATCTTTTCTAGTTATTAGTTTCTTTCCTTTAGTATTATAATACTTCTGACCTAAGTTTAATCTTTGATCATCAGTTAATAATAATGATATATTAGTTTTCATATTTAAACTCCTGCTTTTTAAAAAAACTTGACAAGGTAATTATACCACAAAGCAAATCGAAAGTCAATACCTTAAAGTAAATTTAGTTGTTGTTTTAGAACAACACACCTCTAAACTTATCTTCAATGTAGTCAGCAAAACTTACTATACTGTTCTCGTTCATAATGCCATTCATCTTTTGATTAAACTCTCGTGCATCTTCTAGGTCGTAACTCATGCCATAAAGATAATACAAATCATCTTCGTCTTGGTAATCGTTGTCGTTAAATTCGTAGTCACTCATCATCATAATCCTCCTCATAAAAATTAGGTTTAACATCTTCGACTTCCCATTCTAGAGCATCAAGTCCGATAGGATCATAGTCTAGCTTATCACCATCATGCCAGTTATCCCAAGCATCACTAGAGTTTTCTGCCTCTACTTCGTATTCTTCCCACCACTCGCCTATGACTCTGACTCTAACGAGGTATGGTCTTAGTTTTTTCTTTTTCTGTTCACTCATTGTTTATTCTATCCTCTTCTAATGGTAAAAACTCTATTAACAATTCTTCGTTGGTTCTTCCTTTCCTGTCGGTAAGCAATTCCCATATCAGATGCTTTATAGATGCATAATATTGTGATTCAACATCAGAACAAATTTGATTTACTACTTTATCTACTAATCCAATAGTCATTTTATTCTCCTTGTGTTGCTTCTTGATAAGAGCTTACTCTACTTTCTTCTTCTGCTCTTGCCATAGATTCTAAGTCTGCTGTTGATAGAGCATCAGCGCACTTCAACGATAGATACTCAATCACTAAGTCTTTAATCTCATAACTAAAAACATAGTTATCTTCTACATAACTAATACAATCATCTAAAAGATCATCTCGGTCTGTTAGTATCCATACATCAGATACTTCATCTACTATACGTTGTATTCTATCTTCTGTTCCTTCATTACTCATTTGGTTTCTCCTCTCTTTTATTTATTTATAACTCTAACAAATTACAACTTCTCTGTCAAGCTATTTCTTTTTCTGTTCTTCAGAAACTTCTTTAATTTCCTTACGCAACTCTTTGAAAAGCCTAGAGTTTTCTAGTCCATTCTTTTCTAAAATTTGTAAGATCTTTCTTATTCTTTTTTCTTTTTTGTGATCCATAGCGATTTCTTCCAACGTGTCGTATGCTACTTCAAAACTCAAAGGTAAGATTAAATGCTTGTTCATCTTAATACCTTTTGGTTATATGTTATTTAATATAATGTTGGTGTTGCATTTTGGTCAGTAATAATTTGCTTTTCGGTAAATGGTTTTTCCTTTCCATTAAGCCAATATCCTGTTTCTAAAAAAGGATTGCCAGCAGAAGAAGGCGCATGAACATTCAGGCGCTTGTTAATTTCTGCATACAATCCAAAACAGGCAACCAAAGTTATATATTTTTTTGGGTTCTTTATTGACAATTCTTTACAAAAATCTTTTGCCTCTTTTAGTGTTTTTCCTGCATAAATCATTTTTAGTTTACCTCGCTATTTTTTATAGTTAATACTACTATCATCATCTTTGATGAAAGAAAGAAAGAAAGAGAGTGCGTTTAAACACTCTCCTTTTCTTTATTTAATTATTATTAGAATTTGTGGATAAAATAATCTCCTGCTTCCTCAAAGCCAAGAGATGTAAGCAGCCTTGCCGAATGTTTTTTAACAAACCTGTCAAAGTCTGCTTTTTCTTTTTCTGTCCAAGCATACGTTTCTACAATATCGTAGATGTTTGAGTAAGCACACTCGACTTGCTCTGCTAATAATTCTTTTGCTAATCTATTAGCTGTAATTTTTTCATTATTATAATCTTTAATCATGGGATTTACCTCATGTAATTTTGAGCAATTAATTTTAAGGCAACTACTCTTAACCTTTATTTCTTCTTGTTGTTTTTAGAACTAAATCTGGTCTATGTTGTAGTATTCTTTTAAACTCATCGAAACTAAGATTAGCTGTGTCAGTTCCATACTTCTCATCTAATCTATCTCGGTCTAAAGAATCTTCGTTATTGATTATGTCTATTATGTCATCTTTCATTTCTACTTACTCCTCTAGGGTTTATATTAAGTGTTCCACGTGGAACATTATCTATTTAAGCACACTCGCAATACGTTGTCAAGACTAATTTGTTATATCTATATAACTTTTGGTTATATGTTATATTTAGCATCCATTAATTTATCGAATACTGTGTTGACTGGCTTGTTGCCTACTCTTAGAAAATCTACAGGTTTTATTTTTTTACCTGTTGTTACATTTCCCGAAGCATATTCTATATTTAAACTTTCTGAGTCATACAATGCCCACAATAATTCTTGTATTTCATTTTTTGTAAGTTCAATTTTCATTTTTAGTTTACTCCTATATTTAAGTTAATACTACTATCATCATCATCTATTGTCAAATACTAATTTGTTATATCTATATAACTTTTGGTTATATGCTACTTAATATATTTATAATAAGCCCATACAACAGGCACGACAAGCAAACAGCCTATTGTAATTTTAAAAGCTATTAAAAAATCATAAGCACCAAGACCAGCTAGAAAATCGCTTAGTGAATTGCCAAATAATCCACCATATAAAGCACCATTAACTTTACCATACTTAAATTTATCATCTAAGTTTATGCCTAGCACAGCACAAATAGCCAGCACTCCATTGTCTATTAATCCGAATAGTAGATGTTCCATTTTATTTTACACTCCTTTATATTGTTTCTTTACGTTGTTCTGTAAATACAGAAACAAGTCATACTCATTTTCAAGTATTGTTTCAGCATTTCTTTTGCATACTTTATCAAACTTATCTATACTTTTTAAGTTGATTTGGTATTCTTCTTCGTTGTTAGCATCAAGATGAGCCAGTTTATTTATAGTGCCACGTAGCAGATCAGTCATATCTTCATAGCCATACAAGTCAGGATGAATAAAAGTACAGTCTTTGCTTAATCCATATTTAGTTTTAAGGTTTCTATGATGTCTATATCTTGAGCTACTAATATCGTAGCCATATTCTTCTAACCATAAACTCGTGCCAGTATCTATTAAACTAGCAACATATTGGTATTCAAATACCTTTAATTGTTTTTCAAAATTATTCATTTTTATCTTACTCCTTTGTTTTTATTGTCGTTCCATAAGTTAGCAACTTTAAATGCCAGTTTTTTTGGCATCTCAAATACTTCCATTAATATCCAGTGGGCATCCAACCACCCTTCGCAGTCTGAGCATCCATCTAAATACTCAAAATGTGCATTAAATGTTTTTATGGAAACCAGCTTATCTTCTATTAAATGTATATGTGCCATTTTATCTATACTCCTTTATTTATTATTTTTATTATTATTATTATTAAATGAGGTTGTTTAAACGCTCTCCTTTATTATTGTTGTTTTAAAACAACACTTTTAGTTTAAGTTATTCATCTCTTATTCTTTTTGTTATTATTATTAAAAATTGTCATTATCTATATCAGTTACTTCAAATCTAATAAAACCTAATCCAAAACTAATACATTTATCATAGTTATTCCATTCATTATAAATACCCAGTCTAAATTGTTTGGTTAGGTATAGGTCTATTATATAGTTTTTATATTGTGTTTTCATTTTTATATTACTCCTTTTAAATTAAATCTTGATACTTTTTAGAAAAACTTTTTTCAATTCCTTTTTCTATTTTTATTCGGTGAAATGTTCTTTCTTCAAAGTTTCCTCTACCATAATCATAAAAAGAATCCACTCTTACATAGAATAAAAAGAAACCTACACCATCGCATTTAGTACATTCTTTTTCTTCTTCTTCATCTTTTGGATCAATTCCAAATCCATCACAATTAGTACATTCTTCTTCTATAAAATTATCGGGTATATACATTTTATCTTACTCCTTTTGTTTTTATTTTATTTATTTCAATATGAGCAGTTTTTGGTATATCTTACTCAGGATATTTTTGGTTTAGTTCCTGTATTCAATCTTTTCAGAATCTAACTTCCAACTCTCAAACTCATCAGATTTAAAACTATGATTTACTAATTTATACCATTGTCTATGATATTTAGTTTCATCATTACAAGTTACAAAGGCGATGACTTCGTTGTTTTTATCTATATCGATGCCATGTATTCCTAACTCTTTTTTGATGAATTTAAGGTCAGTTTTCTTTATAAATAAGGCTTCTAATTCTTTGCCTTCTTTTTCAAACGCTTTGCCGATTTTAATTATCTGATCAACGGCATAGATGTAGATTCTGTTTTCTTGTTTTTTCGTCATGATTATATACTCCTTTATTTATTATTTTTATTATTATTATTATTAAATGAGGCTGTTTAAACAACCTCTATCGAATCTTCGCCACAAGCGTTACAAGTGTGGTTGGTTATCCTTTCGATGTTCTTTCTTGATGTTCTATAACTGAATCCACAATCATTACATTCTACTTTTAACATTCTTGTAGTTTGTTTCTTTTTGCTTACTTCAATCTTAGAATGAGGATAATTGCCTAATTTTGAAATGATTTCATCTTCAAAATACTTGTTTAATTCTTCGCTTTCTCTTGTAGATGTCATTTTACCAATTAAGCCAACACGTGTTGCTATATCTCTAAATGGCTTCATGTGTCCATTTTGACAATCATCAACAGCATGCACTAGCTCATGGACTAAAGTTCCTAAAATCCCTGTATAATTATTTTCTTCTGTGCTGATCATTTCTGATTTAGTAGGATTTATAAAAATTTCGTTTACGTTTGCTTGGCTCGAACTTCTAGAAAAACATATGCCTATTGTCATTTTTCGGGAAGTTCCACCAGTAGGAGGAAAGCCACAAGAGATTTTTACATCTCTAGGGATTTCATATCCACGCTGTTTAAACAGTCCATCTCTTAAAATGCTTGTTGCATTTTCTAACCATTGCTCTCTATTCATTTTATCTTACTCCTTTTGTTTTTATTAATTTAATTCTTGATTGATCTAGGCATTTTTGACAGTTTGTAATTTGCAGTCAGTCTAGCTCGTTTAAATTTTACGCTGTTCAGTTCTTTGTTAGCTGGCTCGTGGTGATCTGCTGATCGTTCCCAATTAGTGCTGGAATATCCTAGATTGGGCATACCCTCGAAAATGCTGTTTTTAGATGTAGTCATGGCAATATCTCCTGTGTTGTTATAAGTAAATTTCATAAATGAAATTTAGTCGAGAATCTACCAAATGTCAATAACAAGAGAGGGTTATTTTCAATAAATATAATAGCCTTGTAAAGTGCTGTTATCAAAGGGTTTCAAGAGGACTATTTTTAATTAGAATGATTCTAAAAACTTAACAAGGGTTTTGTCTACTTGTTAGCGCTTAGAATGATTCTAAAAATAAAATAGTTCTTGACAATTCTTGTAAAGTATGAATGAGATTTTGTTGTTATTACACAACAAGAAACTTTACAAAGTTCTTGACAATTCTTGTTAAGTGTGAATGAGATTTTTGGCGCTGTATACTGTGCTGTGTGCTGTGTTGTTTAGATATTAGATACAACAATTAATTTTAAATAGTTCTTGACAATTCTTGTAAAGTGTGAATGAGATTTTTGGCGCTGAAGGACTTGATGGGTACGCAGGTGTCCATGCCACCCTCCCACCATATAATGTAGTGGTTATACATTTTTAGAAGAAATAGGGAGTATACTAGAGAAGTATGAAATGCGCACCTATTATTATAAATAATTACTTAGCGCACTTAACAAGGTTTTACCAATGAGGCATAAGTGAAGTCAACCCTTGGCAT
>VTLG01000551.1_pt1 | contig 54948 bp, 53 predicted proteins | sample 4694571 | NCBI WGS metagenome assembly VTLG01 (sample SAMN12604809, study PRJNA352737) | marine metagenome | biome: ENVO:00000447; feature: ENVO:00000209|ENVO:00000569|ENVO:01000036; material: ENVO:00002151; isolation source: viral sequences binned using virsorter ... | reverse complement strand
TTAAATTTTTCAATAGCAAAAGGAATATCCCAAGCCTTGCAATTTTCTCCCAATTCTCTGAACGAAATTCTAACATCTGAATTATCATCAATTAGTATTTTCTCGCAGTCTTTGAATTGTTTGAAATTCGCAAGATATGAAAGCCTTTCCTTTTTGTAAAGTTCTGGCTCTCTTTTATCGCCTTCTTTCCTAGAGATGATTTTTACACCTACAGGAACATATAATCTAGTATATAAAAATTCATAATCTGCCTTGCTCAAAGTTCGAGAAGTGCAGATAACAACCTTAAATCCTAAAGTATACAAAATGCCGATAAATTGCCCTAGATACATTGGAATATCTCGAAAGATATTTTCCCTTGTATTATTTCTAAACCACGAAACAAGGCTTCCGTGTCCTTGCCTGTGGTCAGAATTAATTGTAGTGCCATCAAGGTCAAAAATGAAGATGTTATCCTTCTTCATGATTTTTTGCTATAAGTTCGCAAGTCTAATCCTTTTTGCTTCCTTAATGCCTTGAGTTCTTGAAATATCTGGTCAAAGTTTCTTATTGCGTCTAAACGCAATTCGTCTCTTTGTCCTTTTAGTTTTTCGTGTTCTTCAACAAGTACATAATATTTATTATAATATTCTGTTGCTCTATCGCTATCATCCGATAACAGTAGAACACCTGTTCCAACACCCACGAATAAAATCAAGATATTTATAGCAAAACCTGTAATCCCAAAAGGGCTAACTCCAACAAGAGTAAAATCTTGTAAGCTACCATTTACAGAAATTATTGAAAGATATACACCCAAACCTGTGAGTGCAAATATACCGAAAATTCTCATAAGTACCCCCTATGAAAAATGGGCAGATTTAAAAAGGGTATCTGCCCTTAAACCCTATTGGTTATTTCTTCTTAGTTGCCATTGGTGTACGCATCCTAATCCTTGCGCTAATACCTTTGGCATTAAGCCTTGTTTTAAGTACCACCGCAGAAGCAAGGCGGTCATATTCCGCAACGCCTTCCTCTACATGCACATAAAATTTTTGCCTCATAAGTTCCCCCTGTCAGCAAGTAGGCGCAGATTTAAAAGTAGGCTCTGCGCCTTAACCTTGAAATATCCTTATTTCTTAATCCATTTTTGTCTTAGCCTTTCTTCTTCTTCCTTTTGAAGATATTGGATAGCTACCGCAACCGCAGATTGTATCTTAGAAGGCGAACACCTATACCATTCTGTATAGCCTGTCCCTAAGTTCTTATCATTGGCTTTTTGTATCTGATCCCTTTCAAGAATAGCAATTGTTAAATCCTCTACAGATTTGGCAGTTGGTGTAGTGAATACCGCATGAAGCCGAATATCCCCTTCCTTGCCTGTCCATTGTCCCGAGAATTTATAATCCTTTATTCTTTTCTTAATATCTCTAGATGTATACCCTACCTTTGCTAAAACATAGCTACCTAGTTGTAAAATATAAACCTTAGGTGTAAGAGTGTCTAAGTATTTGAATAGCGACATATTGCCACCTCTTATAGTTAGTGATGAATAAAGAGAATTGGGAATATCCTTATTCCCTTTTCCCTTGTGTCTCGCCCTAAGGAATTTCTTGGAGAAGTCTATCAAGTGCAACAAAAGTTGCGCCCTCTAAACCTTCCAGTCCATTCGCTTCGACTGACAAAGATTTCTCTACGGCTCTGCGTAGGTCAATCTTCTTAGTCTTAGCTATACCTTTTGGTCTTTCAACCGCATGGTATATCTTTAGCGAAACAGATTTAGAAACAACCGATCTAACCGACTTCCCGAAACTTGAAGCAAATTCTCTCGCCTTCTCTAAAGTAATGGGCTTCGCATCTTGCAGAGCCTTTTCCTCTATCTGTGTATATGACATTTGGATATCCTCTTTATATCATCATTAAACACAAGGTTAATCCCAGATTGATTAACCCACCTATTGCAAGTGCTACCTTGCAAATTCTTTTTAATGTTGGTCTTAGTTTTTAATTGCCATAATGATTATGCAATTCGAAAGTTCTCTTTGTCTTTCTAGGTCTCTTGTCCGCTTCCTTGCTTTCTCCGACCCCCCGATAATTTTTTGATTTTGCCGTCTTTTCCTGCGTGATTGACTTTATGCGGTGATGCCAATTAATATAATTATCGTCTATTTTAGATGTTATTGCAAGTTATTTTCATGTATAATTCGCATTTATTTATGGGTATATTAGCTGTACAAAAATTGAACAGTGTATGGGGGTGTTAGTTGACTAACACACCTCTAGCTCTCTCTGACCCTCCTCCACGCGCAACTTGGGAATTTTCAAGAACTTCTCTCTTTTTAGCTAAATCGCATACACCGGGGTATTTTCTAGCCTCACGGGAAAATTTCCTCTGGAAAAATTTTTTTAAAATTATATATCGTCGAAAGACTTAGATATATACCGCGCACTTCCTTCTAATTCGAAAAATTTTTTATGACTAATACAATGATAGCACTCAAAAATTTGTCAAGTATAAACAGTTTAAGCAAGGGAAAAATTTTTCTTGACATTTGGTTGATTCTCTTGTATAATATGCATATGAGTACAGAAATAACAACCCGTATGAGCCCAGAAGGACTGGAGATTGCCAATAGCTATTTGGCTAACGGAAATGTGTCCTCGGTGTGTCAAGAATTAGATATACCAAGAGATGAGGTCGTAGCGATACTGAATAAACGAGAAATCCAAAAGTACATAGATACTGTGTATATGGATTCTGGATATCGTAATCGTTTCAAACTTGCCGAAACTCTGGACAAATTAATCGACCAGAAACTTGAAGAAGCTGAAGAGTCAGAGATTTATACTAATAAGGATCTAGCTGATTTACTAATGATGCAACATAAGATTCGCATGGACGAGATGAAAGCGCAGACGGAATTCGAAAAAGCAAAAAACGGAGCTATTAAGACTCAGAACAACGTACAGATTAATACTGACGTTCCTTTCGGTCAGGGTAATTATGGAAATTTAATGAAGAAATTACTGGAGGCGGAGAAGGCATAGCGAACGATAGTTCGGAGAGGACAAAATCATGAAGAAGGTGGGTTTAGCGATTGCGCTACTTATTGTTACATCATCTATATTTGCTGCAGAGAACGAGCCCGAAAACCCGGACTGTACTGCAGGCACAGAGTTCTGTGAACAAAATAGTTTAGATACTACTAACAATACAACTACAAGTAATACTAATGTAAATACTAATACAAACACGAATACGAATACTAACACAAGCACTAATACAAATACTAACACGAATACTAATGCGAATACTAACACTAACGCAAATACGAATGTTAATACAAGTACTAATACGAGCACATCAACAACAACAGGCAGTAATACTAATGTTAATACAAACACAAATGCAAATACAAATGTGAATACTAGCACTAGTTCGAGTGCCAACACTAATACTAATGTTAATACTAACACTTCCAATTCTACAGTTAATTCAACTGTAGCGTCAACGAGTGCTAATACTAACACTAATACTAATGTTAATACTAACACAAGTACTAGTAATAACACTTCAACAAGTGATAATACTAATACTAACACTAATACTAACGCAAATACGAATGTTAATACAAGTACATCAGACTCAAATGTAAAAACTGATAATACTAACAGAAACGAGAATAGTTCTACATCAGATAATACTAACAGAAATATTAACGAATCTAAATCGGAGCAAACTATTAACCAAAATATTAAATCACCACCACCAAGCGCTATTGCGCCCTCAATCATGAGTTATTCACAAGACTTATGTACTAGTGGATTAAGTGGAGCCGTACAAACACAAGTGTTCGGTTTCTCTGGTGGTAAAGCAGTTAGAGATATGAATTGTGAAAGATTAAAACTTTCTAAATATCTATATGATATGGGAATGAAAGTAGCTGCGGTGGCACTAATGTGTCAAGACACAAGAGTGTTTACAGCTATGGAGATGTCTGGAACACCTTGCCCTTACAAAGGTCAAACAGGTAAGAAAGCTACTATAGCTTGGGCAGCAAACCCAGAAGATAGACCAGACTGGGATGAAATTAAACCAAAAAGCAAGAGAAAGGCTTGCAGAAGAGGGAAGACTGGAAAAGCTGGCGCAGTATGTAAATGAAGAAAGGCTTATTTGAAAAACTACTATTTGACACACCAACATGGCTCATAACTACTTTAGTTTATGGCATAGGTGGTGGAATATTATTTTTATTACTATTTGGAGGCTGTGCTCCACTTGAACCTTTACCAGGCTTATGCTACACAGATAAAACAGGGACTTACTTATGCCCTAAGGACGAAAAAGAGAAACGAATAAACTGCTCTCATCTTCTAGGAGAAGACGAGTGGTTTTTATGTATGGAGAATCAATGAAAGCTTTTTGGATATATACTTTTGCAGCGATAGCTATTATGCTAGCGCTGTTTACTAATCAAGTATCTGCAACAAATACAGAGTTTACAGCTGGTACGTTAGATCCAATTGATTTAACTGGTCAGTCTGGCACTACTAATTGGCAACTAGGTGATGATGCAATATCAGGCACAATTAATTTAGGTTTTAGTTTCGATTTCTATGGAGAAACCTTTACATCAGGTAAAGGAGCAACTAATGGTTGTTGGACATTCACAGGTTATAATAATACTTGTCAAGATTATACTCCAGATCCACTACCACAATCTGGTATGGATATGACCATTTTTCCACTATGGGGAGACTGGATTAGAGATAGTGGTTCAAAAATGTTATATAAAACTTTTGGAGATTCATCAGCTACAGATCAGTATTTCGTAATGGGCTGGTATAATATGCGTGAGTATAATAGAAGTTCAGATAATACTTTTGAAATGCTTCTATATGAAACTACAAATAATATAGAATTTAGATATGGAGCTTTAAATATAGTTCAACATGATATTGTTATAGGTGTTCAAGGTCATGCAAAAACTTCTAGTAATGCAATGTATAATGCTAGTGAGTATAAAGTCTACCTACACCATAACGAATGTGCATCAGGAACACAGCATGATAGTAACGATACAAATTGTGTAAACACTAATTGGAATAGTACTAGTCATAATACAGCTATAGAAAATAAATCATTATCTATTGTAGTTGACGACCAATATGGTTGTGCAGCCAATCCTCTACTTGCAACAACTTGTACGGGATATGCAGTAGCTTATTTAGCTCAACAATGTAATCTTGATCCATTATATAATACAGCGTGTGCTAATTATTCATCAGCATTATTTGATGCTGAGTGCGATGATGATTCTCAATTCTCTCCATCATGTCCAGGTTATGAGGTTACCCAAAGTGTAGCTTATTTTGATACTATGACTAATTATGGATATGAAGATGATTATGTAGATGACTATTATATAGATGAGTGGTATGAAGATGATTATTATGAAGAGGATGCTTATGCAGATAACTGTGTAGATAACCCAGATTGGTGTTATCAGGACGATCCTTATTGGAATATGGAATTCACAGATGCAGAATGGTATGAAATAGATTTACTAGAATTCGGACAAGAGCTGGTAAATGAATGGTATGGATCAGATGTAGAATTTACAGATGATGGATATGTTAACTATGATGAATATGGACTTACAGAAGATACATATTGGACAAACATTGATGAAGGCATGGACCAATGGGACTTAGAACAAGAACAATATTGGGAAGAAGATTTTTCTGTAGTAACTCTTCTTTCATATGAAGATGAATTATTAGAAGAATTTGTTTTTCAAACTGTTGTAGATTCTGGTGAATTTACTCGAATAGAAGAAGAATGGGAAGAGTTTGAAACTATGGAAGAATTAGATGAATGGTTTGAAGAAGAAATGGAAGAAGAATGGGTGGAAGAAATGTTCGAAGAGTTTGAAGAGTTCGAAACTATAGAAGAAATGTTAGAAGAAGAATTATATGCAGAAGAAGAAATATTTGAAGAAGAAGCGGTGGAAGAAATTTTTGAAAACATAGAAGAACTACAGGAAGAAGAATTCGAAGAAGAATTACTAGCAGAAGTAGAAGAAGAATTTGAAGAAATACTAGAAGAGGCTGAGGTGGAGTTAGTAGTAACCGAGGAGCCATCTCGACGCGGAATTAGAGCAGAACAACTAAATGTTGTAGCTAATTCTGTCAGGGCAGCAACAGCTAGCGTAAGCGGAACTACAGCAGGAGTTAGCTCCAGCTCAGTTAGTTCTGGTACTTCGTCTCAATCAACAGGAAATACTGTAGCTTCAGGAGGAATAGCGTCTGCAGCTTCAGGAGGAGTTAGTACAACTAGTTCCCCTAGTATTTCCGATCAATTTGCTAGTGCATCAGTACAAACAACACAGATACTGGCTATGAGTCCTAGTACCGCAGTTTCGAGCGACATTACGTCGGCGGGAACGGACACTGTAGGAAGTAGTACATCTTCAATAGGAGAATCTTCTACTTCTATGACTATTACACCCTTACCAGGAATGGACGGGGCGGCATCAGCTACTATGGTTGATGTTCAAGTATCAAATTTATCAGGCGAGATTGATACTGCTGTATCAGGAGTAATGACTGCCTCAGAAGCAGATCAAATCGCAGATGAAATTATTGCTCAAAATATTGAAGAGCAACAACAACAGATGGAAGATAGTGCAGAAAGTGGAGAATATGGAGACCAAACAGCTTTAGTTGCTTATATTGGATTTAATCCAGGATTTTCAAATTACTACTCTCAGGCACTCCCACAAGCAACAGGATGGTATGAATCAAGAGAAATTTATAAAGATGTATTTCTTTCAGATAATATAACCGCATTTTACGATTTAGCAGGTACTAGTTTAACAACTATAGGTACCATGATAAACTCACAACCAGATCTATTCGGAGGAAATGAATAATATGGAATTTTTTAAATCAAAAACAACACAAATAATAGCATTAGTTTCTATTATAGGAACTTTAGCAGGTTTTGGATACACTGGAGCAACTTATGTTAATAGGTTAGAAAACCTAGAAAGTACAGTTAAAGGTATAGCTGAAACTAAAAGCGGCCTTCAAGAAATCGAAGAAAGATTCGAAGGCATAGAAACGTCTATCTCATTTATTAATAAATCTATAGATGAAAATTTAGTAATTGAAGTTAGAGACATAGAAGGTCAGATTAGTACTATGGCTGTAAATATTTCAGCTTTACAAACTAAATCTGAATCTTTAGAAAAGCAAGTTGATAAATTAGAGGACGCAGATAGTAACCCATTGTTAAATTAAAACTAAAGGAGGAAGTATGAAGAAATTCTTATTCCTTCTGCTTTTAGTTCCTAGTATTAGTGGAGTAACTTCAGATAATACTATAAATCCTATACAAGTACAGTGTCTTTCAGAGGCTCTTTATTTTGAAGGAAGGAGTGAAAGTGAAGAAGGCCAACTAGCTATAGCAGAAGTTATACTAAATAGAGTATTAAGTAAGTCTTTTCCTAACACTATTTGTGAGGTGGTTAGACAAACTAAATTTTACCCTAGCGGTGGGATAGATCTACACTCGTGTCAATTTAGCTATTATTGCGATGGAAAACCTGAAGATTATAAAGAAGGAAAAGCTTTTATTAATACTGTTAGATTAAGTTATTCAATTATTGATTCCGATCCTACAAATTTAACTAAGGGAGCTACTCATTATCATTCTACAACTGCTAATCCATATTGGGCATCCTCATTAGTGCTTACTACGCAAATTGGCGATCATTTGTTTTATAGGAAGGGGGCATCAAAAAAATAGTTCTTGACTTTAACTTGTTCTTTTGATATAATACAAGAATATATAATATAACTTTATAAAGTACGGAAAAACCTAATCAACTATGAATGGATTTACAATACCTGTTGGCTTCGCCTTTTTCCTACTGTGTCAAACAGTAGGAGCAATCTGGTGGGCGTCAGGAATTAATACAGAAGTTGAAAGATTAGTTGATGGTGAAGTTGAGTATGCAGATCATAAAGACGATTATATACAACGCCTGTCAGTTATTGAAACAAAAGTTGAGAATAACTACAGGATTTTACTTAAACTAGAGGAATATAACGGGAAAAAATGAAAAAATGAAAAAATTATTAATATTATTGCTAACATTAGTTAGCACTTCAGCATTTGCTGAAATAAGTGGAGGAGTATCCTTGTACTCAGATTACTTTTTTAGAGGAGTAAGTCAAACACAAGGAGATGCCGCTATACAATGGGGGCTAGAAGCAGATAAAGCTGGATTTTACGGAGGAACATGGGGTTCAACTGTAGATTTTGGTGGAGATGCTACTATAGAGTATGACTTTTATGGAGGTTATACTGTAGCACTTGACGATTTGGGAATAGATATTGGTGTTATTCAATACAATTATGACGAAGAAGTAGACTCAGTAGAAGAATGGTATGCTGTAGTTTCATATAGTTTTTTGTCACTTGGATACTGGCAAGACATGGATAATCAAGATTTAGATTATATAGAAGTCGAAGTATCACTACCATTTATTAAGTTTGTAGATGTATCTTATAGATATGGCGAATTTGGAGACGAAAGTAGCTATAATCAAATTATTGCATCTAAAGATTTAGAAAGCGGCTTCTCAATAGGAGTCGAAATCGTATCTGAAGAAGAAGTTGGAATGGACTTTTCTGAAAGAATGGCGGTTAATTTTGGGTATAGCTTCTGATGGCATATTCAGCAGAAGTAGTACAACGATTTCAAGATGTACTAAAAGACCCAAAAGCACACAATGTTGGACGTTTCAATCCTGATGACCCTAATGTGGCAACAGGAATGGTTGGAGCACCAGCTTGTGGTGATGTGATGAGATTACAATTTAAGGTGGAAAACGAGATTATCAAAGATGTCAAATTTAAGACATATGGCTGTGGCTCAGCAATAGCTAGCTCCAGTAAGATAATAGAAATGTTAAAGGGCAGAAGTTTGGAACAGGCAAATGAAATCACTGATAAACAAATAGCTAACGCATTAGATCTACCACCTATCAAACTTCATTGCTCAGTTTTAGCAGAAGCATCTATTGCAAAGGCAATAGCAGATTATAGGAGTAAAAATGGCTGAAGAATACGAAACAAAAGTAGCAGTAGCCGAACAAACACCTCCAGCTCCAGCAGCTGATACTCCTAGGGTTTATCCAAGTAGAGGTTTATTTAAATATCGTGACGCACAAGGCAAACTTTGGAAGTTTAAAACTGAAAAAGAAGCCAAAGCACATCTATCAGGAGACTCAGATGTTGTGGACGAAGATTAAAGATATATTTACTGGAAAGGATAAAAACTGGGACGGTAAGGTTGACATTCATGATAAAATGATTGAAGCTGAGGAGAAGGTTAATGCCAATAAGAAAGGTAAAAGGCGGGTGGAAAGTAAATAATACTCCCGGAATTTCTAAAACAAAGAAAGCAGCGAAGCAAAGACTTCGCGCAATCAAATACCGCCAAAAAAAGAAAAAAGGGAAAGGACGTCGAAGACGTTAGGAGAAATAAATGAGAGCAATTAAATTGTTAGGAGCAAAGGAAGCAGCAGGTAATAGTTTTGCTAATGGATCTACTATAGGTGGAGCCCATAAAGTACTGTGTCAACATACTGGAGGTACTGCAGGAATTATATCTGTATTAAATGCAGCCGGAACAGTTGGATATACATGTAACTTAGGAGCTGCAGGTAGTGGTGATGCTACAATAATTTTAGTAAAAGATCCTACTGATGTAATATATGCAAATCAAGGTAGTATAGAGTTTGTCTCTTGCTTAACTGAGGCATAATCATGCCAGCTCGTAAGAAATTAAAGACCAGTCGTAAACAACGACTTGGCAAAAGAGTTAGTCCTTCAAAAAGGAAAACTAGCAAAAAACGTACTTCTTATCAAAAGTATAAGAAGGCACGAACACAACGATTAGGAAAAAGAGGTTAATGATGCAAGAAATAGATTTACAACATCTTGACGCTCATTGGTTAGACGTTATTTCTAAAGCTGCTCAAGGAGCATTAGAAAAGATAGATCGAGAATCAAAAGAGGGATCAGATAGTGTTAGTCCAGAGCAAGTTGCGATAGCAACTATGGCTGGTGGATTTCTATATCTGTATCATTTAGCTCAAGTAAATCACCTAATTAATCCAGATAACACATCAATGACCTATCATTAATGTTAGAGATAAGTAGAAAGGACGTTCCAGAAGGAGGATTAGTAAGTTATTCCTCAGAAGATAGATTTATAAAACTCCCTGTAATGCCTTATATGGATCTTTTAGGTGTAATACCTATTCCATCTCAAATTGCAATAATCAATGCAATTAATAATCCCAAGTATCGTTTTATATGTGGTGCCGTTTCCAGGCGTCAGGGTAAAACGTACATATCTAATATCATTGGGCAACTGACAGCATTGGTTCCAAATACTAATATTTTATTGATGTCACCTAACTATGCATTATCTCAAATTTCCTTTGATTTACAAAGACAGTTAATTAAGCACTTTGATTTAGAAGTTACGAAAGATAATGCAAAAGATAGAGTAATTGAACTATCAAACGGGTCTACTGTGCGTATGGGATCAATAAATCAAGTGGATTCTTGTGTAGGAAGATCATATGATCTAATAATATTTGATGAAGCAGCACTTGTAGATGGTAGAGATGCCTTCAATATAGCACTTAGACCAACTTTAGACAAAGAAAACAGTAAAGCACTCTTTATTTCAACCCCTCGGGGACGAAATAATTGGTTTGCAGACTTTTATTATCGTGGTTACAATGATCAGTTTCCAGAATGGTGTTCTATAAAGGCAACTTATCATGAAAACCCTCGTTTTAGCGAAGAAGATATCGTTGAAGCTAGAAATTCTATGTCTCAAGCTGAATTTGATCAAGAATATATGGCAGATTTTAACACCTATGAAGGTCAAATCTGGAAATTTAATTTTGAAGAGTGCATTGCAGACTTAGAAGAACTTGATACTTCAAAGATGGATGTAATTGCAGGTCTTGATGTGGGTTACAAAGACCCGACAGCCTTATGCGTAGTAGCATATGATTGGGACTTGCAAAAATTCTATGTTTTAGACGAATATCTTGATGCTGAAAGAACCACTGAGCAACATGCTATTCAAATTAGAGCATTACAAGATAAACATGGGATAGATTGGATATATATTGACTCAGCGGCACAACAAACAAGGTTTGATTTTGCACAAAACTATGATGTTACCACTATAAATGCGAAAAAATCCATTTTAGATGGAATTGGCGAAGTTGCGAGCCTTGTAGATAATGATAATTTGATTGTAGACCAAAGATGTCGTCATACGATAGAATGTTTAGACCAATATCAATGGGATCCAAATCCGAATTTGATGAAAGAGAGGCCAAAACATGATACGTACTCTCATATGGCAGACGCGCTTAGATATGCGCTTTACACTTTTGAGACATCTTCGACCACTTTTTAATCAGCAGACCTACAAAAAAATTTATCTTGACATTAGCGTGGTAATTTAGTATAATACATAATAAGAGAAAAATTAATGGATTTAAAGCGAGACCTAGTCAAATACGTTAGAGACAGAGCCAAGTCAAAGTACGATAAGGGAACGGAATGTCGGATTTGCGGAAGTAAAGAAAATCTCGACTTCCATCACTTCTACGGATTGACGGAACTGTTAGATAAGTGGCTTAGAGGTAATAAACTTAATATCCAAACCGCTGAAGAGATCATGGAGGTAAGAGATCCTTTTATCGAGGAGCATTTACGAGAACTATATGAGGAGGCTGTCACTCTTTGTCACGAACACCATTTACGATTACACTCCATTTATGGCAAAAGACCGAAATTATTCACAGCCCAAAAACAAAAACGCTGGGTAGAGAGACGAAGAGAAAAACATGGCATGGTATGACCGATTTATAGGGAGAACGCCTCCCGTAGAAACAGACGAAGAGAAAGTAAATCCTTCCCAATGGCTTATTGGTAGGGAGGAAGGCTTTAATATAACGAGTCGAGAAGTAGTTACTAACTATAGAGATGCTTATGAAAAACTAGAAGTAGTTAATAGAGCTGTAAACTTAGTAGTTGATGATGTTGCGGAAATACCAGTAGATGTTGGTGGGAAAATTGCTGGAATGACTCCAGTTTATAAAAATGTTAGAAAGGCTACTGTTAATAGATTATTAAATGTAGAACCAAATCCATTTCAAGATATAAATTCTTTTAAAAGAAATCTGATAATTGATTTATTAATTGATGGAAACATATTTGTGTATTATGATGGTGGAAATACTTCACTTTATCACTTGCCCGCAGAAAATGTAGAAATAGAAACAGACGAAAAAACTTATATAAAAAAATACACATACGACGGGCAAGTGGACTATAGTCCAGATGAAGTAATACATATAAAAGAAAATTCATTTAATTCAATATATAGAGGAGTACCAAGACTGAAACCAGCTTATAGAACAATGTTATTACTAATGTCTATGAGAAACTTTCAAGACAACTTCTTTAAGAATGGAGCAGTACCTGGATTAGTACTGAAAAGTCCAAATACATTGAGTGAAAAGATAAAAGAAAGAATGCTAGCAGCTTGGAGAGCTCGTTATAATCCTAGTACGGGAGGTAGAAGACCTCTTATACTTGACGGTGGGTTAGAAATTGACAACCTTACAGAAGTTAATTTTAAAGACTTAGATTTCCAAGAAGCTATAAAAGCTAACGAAAGAATTATACTACAAGCAATAGGGTTGCCCCCACTGCTTTTAGATAGTGGAAACAATGCAAATATTAGACCAAACCATAGGTTGTATTACTTAGAAACTGTACTACCTATAGTGAGAAAGGTTAATTTTGCATTTGAGCGTTTCTTTGGATTTGATCTTTCAGAAGATGTAGAAGGCGTTCCTGCCTTACAACCTGAATTAAAAGATCAAGCTGCTTATTACAGTACTTTAGTTAATACTGGAATAATGGCTCCTAACGAGGCCAGAGAAGCATTAAGAATGGAGCCGTTAGACGGGCATGATGATTTAAGAGTGCCTGCTAATATAGCAGGCTCAGCGGCCAACCCGTCAGAAGGCGGACGACCCAAAGAAGAAGAGGAAGAAGAAAATGGCGACTAAAAAAATCGTATTAAAACAACTCGCTGATTATTTTGCTAAGAAAGGAAGCGTATTGACTGTCCCCGAGTATAAAGCGGCAGAAGATAAACCTATGAGATATATGGTAGCAAAAAGACCTTTTGGGTCTTGGCACCGTATGACATCAATGGTCAAACATAACTTTCCTGAGCAATGGGAAGCAGCAAATGCAGAAACCCCTGCTCCAGCCCCTCAACCTACACCAGTTGCTCCAGCAGCTGTTAAAAAAGAGGTTGATGAAGTAGAGGAATAATCATGCAAAAGATTTTTAACTTAACATCTGTTTTCAAGTCAGTTGAAGAAGCTGACGATGGAAGTGTAAATATTAAAGGATATGCCAGCACTAACGATACCGATCGTGCGGGAGATGTTATAGATAAAGAAGCATGGGAAAAGGGAGGATTGGATAACTATACGAGTAATCCAGTTATTCTTTTTAACCATGACTACAATAGACCTATCGGTCGAGCCACAGGTCTGGAGACCGACGATAGGGGACTAAAACTAACCGCAAATATATCAAAAAGTGCTGGTGATGTAACAAATTTAGTCAAAGAAGGTATTCTAAGAGCTTTTAGTGTAGGTTTCCGCGTCAAAGACGCAGATTATATCGAGGAAACTGACGGACTTAAAATCTCTGATGCGGAGCTTTTTGAAGTTAGCGTGGTCTCAGTACCCGCAAATCAATCAGCCACCTTCTCTGTGGCAAAGTCTTTTGACACGAAATCAGAATATGATGAGTGGAAAAAGCAATTTGTCAAAATAACCGAGGCTGACAAGCCTCAAGACACAGACGTCAGTCTGTCTTCAAGGAAAAAAACAATGTCAGAAAAAATAGAAGACTTTAATCTTGAAGAGTTCGCAAAAAAAGTTGCCAGTGAAACAGCAGCGAAAATTGCAATGCAACAAGCAGAATCTAAAGCGAAAGCAGAAGAAGAAGCTGTCGCAGTAGCAGAGAAAGCCGCAGAAGAGCAAGTAACTCAAGAAGCCGAACTTGAACAGAAGAAAGCTGAAGTTAAAGCTATCGTTGAAGCAGGAACCTCTGGAGCAGAAAATTTAGTTTCTGATCTAGAAAAACGCATAAACGAACAGTACGACAACGTAGAAGAAGTAGTTGACAGCCTTAAAGCAGAACTGAAAGAGAAATCAGAAGAAATCACAAAAATTCGTGAGTCCAAAAGACAATTTGGTGACAGGGGTAGAACCCCAGATCCAGATGCGAATATTAAAGACATCGAAGATGCATGGCTCCTAGCCAAAGCGTTGGGTAAAAGAAATATCGAAGATACCAATTATGGTAAATCCGTTATGGAAAAACAAAACGCACATTCAGGTGTAGGTGTTTCTTCAGCCGATTTTGAACAAACTGTAAGCACAAATATCGAGAGGGACATTGAACTCCAACTCGTACTAGCACCTCTATTTAGAGAAATTGCTATGACAAGTGCTACACAAATTCTACCTATCTTACCAGATAGTGGATATGCTGAGTTTACCTCTAACCAGGCAGCTACAGGATCCTCTCCACATGGTAATTTAGCCCAAACAGGTGATACTTATGGTTCACCTTACGGCGGAATCGACTTAACTGAAAGAACTCTTTCAACTAAAAAACTAATCTCAACCTCATATCTTGGTAATGAAACAGAAGAAGATGCAATTCTTCCTGTTTTACCACTAATTCGTGAGTCTATGATTAGATCGCATGCAAGAGGTGTAGAAAACTCAATTCTGGCTGGTGATGACGCTGATGGTGCCTACGGTACCTCAGGAGCTACATATGAAGGGTTATTGCACTTAGCAAGAAACGACTCTGATTATACTCAGTCAACAACAGCATTTGCTTCAGAATCTTTGACAGCGCTAAATCTATTAGCCGCTAGAAAAAATATGGGCAAATATGGATTAAATCCATCGGATGTTGTATTTGTAGTTTCTCTAACGAGTTACTATCAATTACTAGAAGATGCTGAGTTCCAAGATGTAAACTTAGTGGGTAATTCAGCCACTAAACTATCTGGAGAAATCGGAAGCGTATTCGGATCTAAAATAATAGTATCCCCAGAATTCGCAACAGCAGCTGTAAACAAGTTTTATGCTTGCGCAGTTAATGCTAGAAATTTCGTCAGACCAGTACTAAGAGGAATGACAGTTGAATCAGACTATGAAGTTGCTGCTCAAAGAAGAGTACTTGTAGCGTCACAAAGAATTGGTTTCATCGATCTAATCGATGGAGTTACTTCCAAATGGGCACTTATGTACAAAGCTAGCTAACTTTAAGCTTCAAAATTATACCACGCTAAGTGGATATGTTGAAATATGCTGGGTAACTTGGGAGGGTAATCACCTTCCCAGGTTCTTCCCACTCAAAAGAATATAATGGCCAATTTAATTACAACTGCAAATTACAAAAGCTACATGAAAGTAGAACATAACAAGGACGATGCTAAGCTCGATATCCTTGTAGAATCTATTAGTCAACTTGTAAAAACTTATTGCGGTAATTCAATTGTCGATTATTATTCGTCTACTAAGACTGAATATTTCGATATCGACGACAAATACACTTCGGAACTCTTTGTCACAGAGTCTCCACTAACTAGTGTTACTTCTGTCGCGGAACGAGCTACTATCGCCGATAGCTATACTACCTTAACTGCAAATACTGATTATTATGTAGATACTGAACATGATCGTATTTTCAGAATTGATGGTGAAAAAAGTATAGAATATTATAAAAAAGGGTTCGCTTCTGTAAAAGTTGTGTACAATGCTGGATTTTCAGCAGTACCGACAGATCTTAAGTTAGCGGTCTTTGACCTCGTAACTTATTACTTAAAAGAAGAACACAAGACATCCCGTTCAATCGCTGGAACCACCCTACGTAATGAAGGCAGTACTTCAATAAAAAACGATATTGGTTTCCCAGATCACATCAAAAGAGTACTAGACCTTTATAAAATTATAGACTTAGTCTAATGGCTAAAAAATATATCGACTCAGTACTAAATGACCTATTTAAGAAGACTACAAATATTGAGCAACGTCAGAGTTCAGAGTCTGATGCAAAACATAATGCCATAATTACTAAGGATTTTATGAAAGCGGCTTATAAAGCAGGTCTTGATGAAAATAATATAAATTATGAGGAAACTGATTTAACAGAGTTAGCTGACGAATTTTGGAAAGGGTTAACAAGAGCCGTTGCGGCAAAAACAAATTTAACATCAAACCCAACCTCACTTGGAGGTGGAGGAATTGTAGTTACATCAATAGCTAGAAAAACTAAGGCTAGGGCAGCTAGTACTAAATCTTTGCAAGATATTAAGGATTGTGTTTTAAAAGGTAAAAATTATTGTAGACCTAGATTAAATAAGTTAGTTGGAGATAATCAAGTTGCAGGACAAATTCAAAGTGGTCTATCTTATGGGCACGGAGAAGGGGGTGGACCTATATCTACTTTAGGGACAGAAAGGGGTTTAGGAGTTATTAAAAAATTAAATTCTGCTCAAGGTTTAGAAGAGTTAGAAAAGTTTGTTAATCCAGAAATGGGAAACTTCTTTCTTGATACTTTTAATACAGCACTTAGAGACTATTACAAAGTTAATTTAGGGTGGGATGTTATAAGAATCGATCCGCATAGTCATAAAGCAGAAATTAAAGATGTTTATGAAATTTCAGGAGCATTTGTAAAACAAAATCCTTCTTTTTCAAAAAAGTATGACCTTCCTGGAGTAGTAGATGGAGAGTGGAATTCTAGGTTTAAAGATACTTTAAAAGACGAATTATATAAAGCTTTAAACCAATCCGTCAAAAATGGGGGACTAGATCCTAAAAAGCTAGAAGGAAGCCCTACTCCACTTGATAGAATTGAGTTTACAACTGCTCGAGAAATGATAAGAGCATTTGAAAAAGCCTTAAGAGATGTCGATAAGAGAGGATTAGTTAAAATTAGTTCTGTTCTTAAAAAAATAAAGAAAACCCCTAAACATCAAAGAGGCAAGACTAAAAGCTATAAACCTAAAAAAGAGGTCGGGATAAAAAATAGGAAAAAAGGTTCTCCTGTTAAAAGTAAAACATCAGCTCGTAGTGTAGGTCTTAAAAATGTCAGTCCTATAGCTCTTAAATCTTTATTACAAAGAGCTCTACCTGCAGAAATAGCTAAAAAAATGACGGGGCCTCCAACTTTACATTATAGGACAGGTAGGTTTGCTCAATCAGCTGAAATTCAAAATATAGCTCCTATGGGTAAATCAGTAGAAATTAGTTATGATTATATGCAAGCTCCTTATAGCGTATTTGAACCGGGCTCAGGAAGCCCTTTAGCATCTATCAAAAGAGACCCTAGACAACTTATTGGGGGAACTATAAGAGAATTAGCCCAATCTTTAATGGGTAATAGATTTTTAATAAGAACTAAGAGAGTATAATGGCAAGAAGCACATCAACAAGAAGATCACAAATTTTAGACGCCTTAGTTGTTAAGTTTAAGGATATTAATGGCACAGGGGATTATCGAACAAATTTAGCTAATCAAGTATTCCCAACAATGAAATTTTGGGACGAAATTAGCACTTATCCAGCAGTACATCTATCTGCAGGAACAGAAACAAGAGAATATTACGGAAGTAATAATAGGTGGAGATTTTTAACAGTTACAATTCGAGCATATGTAAATCAAGAGGACCCAGTTGAGGCACTTTGTTTATTACTCGAAGATATAGAATACGTACTGGATAACAATTTAAGTATTGCTTATTCAGATTCATACGGAAGCGCTAGTACCGCACAACAAACCATTATTAGTATTGATACTGATGAAGGAGTGTTAGCACCTCTCGGTATCGGCGAAATGATAATAGAGGTGCGATATTAGAAAACGGGATATTGAAGCAAAAGCACAGATATTCCCCTTTTCAAGATTATTATAGGAGACTATAATGGCAACAAAACTATATTTTAGTAGAGATACGAAAGTATTTGCACATGTACCAATGGCAGCGGCCGGTACTTTAAATATGTATTATGACTTACCCGTCTTAGACGGATTTTCGTTTTCTCAATCGACAAATACTAGTGAAATTATGTTAAATGAGGCACAGAGTGCCGCAGGAGTAAGTAGAAGAGGTCGTTCAATGTTTAACGACTCTTATGCGCCAGTTGAGTGGAGTTTCTCCACTTATATGATGCCTTACACTTCTGCAGGAGGGACTCAAGGAACTTCAGGAAGAGGCGATGCAACAGATGGAGACCATAGAGAAGTTTCAGAAGCTATGTGGGCTATGTTCTTTGGACAAACTGTCAATGCGGGGTTAACTTCAGATGCAACTAACTTAGACATAGTACAATCTGGAGCTAATAAAGCAACAGTAGGTGTATTTGACCTTTACTTTGTATTGGGAGCATCTCATGCAGCAAGTGCGTATAATTATTCAACTGGAGCCACTTCAGCAGATCAGATGGTTTATAAACTCTCTGATTGTTCTGTTGGAGAAGCATCATTTGATTTTGATCTTGATGGAATTGCTACTGTAAATTGGTCTGGAAACGGAAAACTAGTTACAGAGCACGCAGGTCTTAATGCAACAAGTACAAGCATTTATGAAGGTGTAACTAATACTACTGGTTTCATAAGAAACAGAGTATCTGATTTAGTTATTTCAGGAGATCCTTCTGGAAGTTCAGTAACTTATGTTACTACTTTAACAGGTGGTAATATTACTATGAGTAATAATCTTACTTATCTAACTCCAGAAACTCTTGGTGTAGTTAATCAACCATTAGGACACGTTACAGGTAGCAAAAATATTGGAGGAAACTTCACTTGTTATCTAGATAACGCCGGTTCAACATCAAGTGCAGAACTTTTTGAGGATCTTGTAGAAGCAACTACTGATATTCAAAACTCATTTAGTTTGCTTTTTGATATTGGAGCAAGTACAATACCGTATGTAAAAATACAAATGCCACAATGTCATTTAGAAGTACCTTCTCATTCAATTGATGAAGTAATTTCAATGGAAACTAATTTCCACGCGTTACCAAGCGATTTCGATTCAACAGACGAAATAGACCTTTTCACATTTTATGGAAAAGACCCTTCTTAACGCATAACTAGGTTGTTAGGGCGGTACACCGCCCTAACATTTTTTAACAAACAACAATAGGAAACAACCAGCATGAACGAACAAACAACAACAGTGTCAACAACGCCAGTATCTCTGGCAACTTTGATGACACCCAGCAAAACAGTTTCTATAGATTTTCCTGATATGGAAGGATTTACAGTTAAATTATGTTACTTAGCAAGAGATGAACTTATGAAATTAAGATCTCGTTGTTTAAAGCAAAAATTTAATAAAAAAACTAGAGCTTTTGAAGAGCAACTAGATGAAGATACTTTTTTAGTAGAATATGTTAAAGCTATTATTAAAGATTGGAACGGTTTAAAATATAAGTATTTGAAAGAATTAATGCTTGTAAATGTAGAGAATATGAAAGAAGACGATGAACTACCTTTTACAAGAGAAAATGCAGAATTACTTATGAAAAACTCATTAGACTTTGATACTTGGGTTACAGAAACAGTAGGTGATCTCGAAAATTTTACATAGACCAAGTAGAAGCGATAGTAGCGCTGCTTGAGAGAAAATATCAATCAGACTCTCAATTTAAAAGTTATAAAGAATACATAGCAGTAATGGAAAGACTGGGAAAAGAACCTGATCCTAATAAGGCCCCTATAGAAGATTATCATTTTCCAATAGAGGTTCAACAAGCATTTCTTATACATAGAATGCTTTCGGATCAATGGGACGGTATGTCAGGTTCTTATATGGGCAAAGATTGGGCTCCAGTTTCAGTATTTTTAGATACTTATAATATAGAAGATAAAGTAGATGTTTTATATTTTTTAAAAATTATAGATCAATTAACTGTAGCACAGAAAAATAAAAAGCTAGAAAAAGAACGCGAGGCTCGTGAAAGAAAAAGCAAAGTAGGGGGTAAAACTCCTAAAGTATAATAAAATTATGGCAAAGCAAAATGAATTTATAGTCAGATTTAGACTTCAGGACGACGGATCTATAAAACAAGTAGGTCAACAAGCTGAAAAGACGGGTAAACAGGTAAAGAAGGGCGTTACTCAACAAGCCCATAGTGCTGATCGCGCTATGAAAGGCTTAAGTCAACAGTCGTCTAATGCAACTAAAAATTTCTCAAAAATGTCGCAAGGCTTGGCAGGGGGTATTGTACCCATTTATGCCACATTAGCAGCACAGATTTTTGCTGTATCTGCGGCTTTTCAATTCTTAAAGAATACTGCAGATTATAGAATGTTAATTGAGGGTCAAAGAGCTTTTGGTATAGCTACTGGTACAGCGTATAAATCTTTAGCAAAAATTATTGGTGATGCAACTGAAGGTCAAATTACTTACGCACAAGCTTCGGAATCAGCCGCAATAGGAATAGCATCAGGATTAAGTCCGGGTCAATTAGAAAAGTTAGCAACAGCAGCGAAACGAGTATCAATGGCTTTAGGTAGAGACCTTGTTGATTCTTTTAATAGATTAGTAAGAGGTGCCACAAAAGCAGAACCAGAACTTTTAGATGAATTAGGTATCGTCCTTCGATTAGATCCTGCACTTAAAAAATATGCTGATAGAATAGGTAAGACTAAAGAACAATTAACAGCTTTTCAAAGAACACAAGCTGTAACAAATGAAATATTAGAGCAAGCTGAAACAAAATATGCAGCGATTGAAGCTATAATGGACATACAAGTAAATCAAATAAATAAAGCTAATGTAGCTTTTGATAAAATGTTAAATGCTTTTAAACTTTGGTTAGCAGGGCCAGTTGAGAAAATGGCTAATTTTTTCGCTAAAAATATGATGGCAGGAGTATCCATAGTAATTTTATTTGCTTATTCTATAATTAGAAATATGTTACCCTCTGTAAAAGCTTGGCAAGCTGGTTTAGCAGAGGCCTCTATTGAGCACAAAGCACATGTTGCATCAATGAAGCAAGACCTTATAGATTATCAACTTGCTCTAGCAGCAGCTCAGGCTCAATCTAGAGGTAGTTTTGCAGCAGGTATGGGGACTCAGCAAGGTAGAGCAGCAGGTATAGATCCCAGATATTATGCAGCAGGTGGAGGAATGGCTTTGTTAGCTAGTGGACGTGATCCTTCTAAAAGACAACTTGGAGCTTTAAAAGGACAACTCAAAAGAAAAGTTGGTCCTTTTAGTGATAAGGCTTTGGGAGGAGATGCAAAAGCAGCGCAGAAGATACGGGACCAATGGGATAAAACTTTTAAGAGTATGGATAAAAATATTAAAGGTACTGGTAAAACTTTTAAAGGCACAATGGCAGAAATGAAATTAAAATCTAATGTAGCCACCGGAACTGTGTCAAAAGGATGGAATGCAGTTAAAGGTGTATTTATGTCAGTAGCTAAATGGGGTTTAAAGATATTTAGAGTCCTTACATGGTTCGGTATAGCTTCAATTGTACTTCCTCCTATATATGCATTAGCAAAAGGATGGTTAGGAGTAGGTGAAGGAATAAATGAAGCTAACAGTGACATGCAGAATTTTATTATTCAACAGCGTATGCTAAATGCGGAAATAGAAGAATTTGCAAATGAGTCAGAAAAGGTTATGAAGATGGGATATTTTGCATGGTTAGCCCAACGAGGAAGAGGAGTAGGCCAATTAAGAATGGAAGAGGTTTATGATACTTGGTTAGAAGCTCGTAAAAAATATCAGGTGGAAACTGAGAAGGTAATGAATAAGAGCACGATGACTCAGTTTATGGCTGGAAAGAAATTACCCCCTATGAGAGGCTTGGGTTGGTTGAACAAAATACAGCAATTTATAGGTAAGCCAATCGGAGAGAGGTGGTCGGCTGAGTTAGAGGAAGCAGTAAAAGCTAAAGATGAATTTAAAGAACTATCTTTAGCAATGCTAGACGCTTTTAGAGTAGGTACAAAGCTTGATAAGGGCTTCCAGGACTACTATGATACTCTAAGAGACGGAAAGGACTTGAATAAAGAAGACCTAGACGCAATGAATGCAAGAGTAGAAATTTGGCGAGCTGGAACTAATGCGTTAGCACGGGAACAGGAGCAATGGGAAAAGGTTAACCAAACAAGGAACAAATGGCAGAGACCTACTGCAGATGCTAGAAGTAAATATATAATAGAATTAGATCAAATGGAAAAAAACTTAAAGGCTCAGTTAGCTATGGCTGAAATAGCAGAGAAAAATAAACTTACAGATGAAGGAATTGCGGAGTTAAAGGAAAGAATTACGGAAAATTATAAAAAACAATTAGAATTTGTAACATTAATAGCTGACGAGGAAAGAGCAATAGCTAATTTAGCAGCAGCAAAACTCAGGGGAGAACAAATTAAAGGTTCAATTGTTGGTGGGACTGACTTTGGTAAGAAGCAAATGACGTTACAAAAAATAAATGAAGGCAAAGCAACTCAATTAAGTTTAGAAAATAAACTTAAAGATCACAATTTAAAACTTACAAAGGCCATGGGGGGAGAAGAACTCAGGTTGCATTTAAAAGAAGTGACTAATTTGGAAAACAGTATAGCGTTACAAAAACAAAAAAATAGGAATTTGGAACTATCAATAGATACTATTCATGAGATTGGAGTAGCAGGATTACAAGCTTTTGATCAAGGATTACAAAAAGGAATAATGGGAGTTATAGATGGAACTAAAACTATGAAAGAGGCATTCCTTGAAATGTCAAAAGCAGTCATAGCAGCAATAGCACAAGTTATAATTAAATTAATAGCTATGAAAGCTGTAGAAGCCATGGGATTTAGTTTTGCAGGAGGAGGAGTTATTCCAAAAGCAAGTGGTGGATATATAGGAAATAAAAAACCCAGGGGCTATAGATCAGGCGGAATTGCAACAGAACCAACCTATCTTGTTGGAGAAGGCAGATATAATGAAGCAGTAGTACCGTTACCAGATGGAAGAAGTATTCCTGTACAGATGAAAGGTGGAGGCTCAAACGTTGTAGTAAATGTTAATGTATCTTCTGATGGGCAGACAACTAGTGCTTTAGAATCCGATCAAGGACAACAAGCAGCAAATTTAGGAAGAGCAATATCCGTAGCAGTAACAGAAGAAATTTATAAACAGAAAAGACCAGGTGGGGCACTTAGCCCTTATGGATAATAATTATGGCAATAGGATTTGATATTAGTGGTAGTTTAGGAGTGGTAAAGCCTGATAAAAGTATGACACGGGCTTCTACACCTAGAATTTTTAAAACAGACTTTGGAGACGGTTATGAACAACGTCTTGTAAATGGAATAAATAATCTTGCTGAAAGTTATGCTGTAACTTTTAATAATAGAACTAAAGAAGATATAGATGATATTACAGCATTTTTTGCTACTAAAGGAGCAGTAACAGCATTTACTTTTACAATTCCAGATTCAAACAACTCAGGAGAAACAGCTGTAAAAGTTGTATGTGATAATTGGTCTCAAATTTATTCTTATGGAGACTTTTATGGCTGTACTGCAACTTTTAGACGAGTTTATGAATCATGACAGATATAACCAAAGATGTACAGAAACAGGATCCTGGTTCTCAACTTATAGAATTGTGGGAATTAGAGATTGGTACTGATACATATGCTTATTTTTATTCAGGTCTAGAAGCTGATTTAACTACTGTTCAATTCAGAGATCAATTTAGTGGTGGAACTACTAGAACTTATCTTGCGTTACCTATTCAATCTGAAGGTTTTAACCTTCAATCAACGGGGGCTTCTGCCCGACCAACCATACAAGTTGCAAATCTACTAAGTACTTTTAGTGATGCTTTAGGTGGGTTATCTAATGAAGACTTATTAGGAAAAAAGATATATAGAAGAACTACTTTATATAAATATTGTATTGGACAATCAGGAGACGCAAATCCTCCAGTAGAATTCCCAATACAAATGTGGTTTATAGATAGAATTTCAGAAAAAAATCCAGTACAAATCACATTCGAACTATCTTCAGCTTTTGATTTATTTGGAACTAAATTGCCAAGACGTAACATTATTGGAAATGCTTGTGCTTGGATTTACCAAGGAGGATCAGAAGAATTAGATGAAGAAGATCAAATTGGAGGATGTAAATGGGACACTTATGGTAGAATATCAGATGACGGAACATCTCGTATTGTATTTTTTAATGCTAAAGATGAACAAGTTGTTCTTTCAAGCTTAGCAGGATTAGATACTGCTTATGCTAGTGGTACTGCATATACCGCAGGTCAATATAGAAGAGTTGCAAAAACAGGTTTAACTCAAATTAATGCAGATAGAACTTTAACAACAGGACAAAGTTCATATGATTATTGGCAATGTACTAGAACCTGTACACCAGGTCCTCCTGGTGATACTAATACTAATTGGAGAAGAATAAGAGTTTATAGTGCTTATTCTGCAAGTACTACTTATAAAGGTTATACCGATCCAAATTATAATGAATATGTAACTTATGATAGAGGGAATCAAGATGTAACTACAAGACTATGGCAAGTAAAATATACTACACAATATACGTCAGCTCATCAAGCTACACCAACTTTTAATACTTATTGGAAAATCGGAGATCAGTGCTCAAAAACGCTTAAAGGTTGTGCTAGACGTTTTAGATCTAGCTTTGGTACTGTTGATAGTGAAACTCGAAGAGTAATTGGTGAAGCAGACGCAACATTGCCATTCGGAGGATTTCCAGGTTCTAGGGTCTTTAAATGATATTAGATAGTCATTTTGATACTATAGTTAAATATTTTAATAAAGAATATCCTCGAGAAGGTTGTGGTGTAATTGCAATACAGAAAGGCAAATCAAAATGGTTTCCATGTAAAAATGTTGCAGAAGATAATGAAGATTTTATAATTGATTCAACAGATTATATAAGAATAAACAGGAACGCAGATATAATAGCAGTAGTTCATAGTCACCCAGATACTACAGCAAAGCCAAGCGAAACAGATGTGAAGCAGTGTAATGCATTAAATTTAGATTATTATATAATTAGTATCCCTGAAATCAATCTTCATCATTTAAAGCCAAATCGTACAGAAGTGCCTTTAATTGGTAGAGAGTATGAATTTGGTGTCAATGATTGTTTTTCATTAATACAATCATACTATGAAAAATTTGAAATTAAAATGCCGAGACAGGCGTTTGAAGATGACTGGTGGGATAAGGGACTTGACTATTTTGGAGATTTATGGCAAGAATATGAAGGTTGGAGTGAAGTGACTGATGGAAGTTTGCTCGAAAATGATTTATTATATTTTAATGTACAATCAAGCGTACCAAATCATTGTGGTATTTATTTAGATGGTGATCTTTTATTGCATCATGCAGTATATAGGTTATCTTGTAGAGAACTATTATACCCTTTTTGGGCTAAACATAAGACAAGAATTTTTAGGAATGAAAAATGCAAACAGTAATATTAGAAGGAGAATTTGGTAATCGCTTTGGAAAGCGGTGGAATACTAATTGTAACACATTACTTGACATTTTTAAACTAATAGAATGTCAACGAGAAGGCTTTAAACAATATATAATGGAATGTCATGATGCAGGTACCCAATTTGATATAAGAAGAGGAGATGACTATTTAGAAGATGAGCGTGAGGTATTACTCAAATTAAATGATGATGATGTAGTAATCACGCCAATACCTGCAGGCTCAAAAGGGGCAGGAAAACTTTTAGCAGCAATTGTTATTATTTGGGCAGGTTACTGGATAGTACAGGGTGCAGCTGTAGCTGGCGGTGGTTTAGGAGCCGCTTCAGCATATCCAGGTACTGCAGCAGGAAAATTTATGGCGAATGTTGGATTTAAGATGGGGTCAACTTGGGGAGCAAGAGTTGGATATGGCTTAATGTTATCAGGTGCTTCATTAGGATTAAGATCAATTAATGAAATGTTAGCTCCTAATCCATCAAATGATGATGAAGAGGATGTTTCTTTATTAGGAGGAACAGTAAATACTACACAACAAGGAGTACCTGTACCTATAGCATATGGAGAATTAATAGTAGGTGGAGCAACAATTAGCGCAGGATATAGTAACTATTATGGAAGTTTTGAAGTAGGTACATGGAGATTACCAGGACAAGCAACTTCAAGCAATTTAGTGATTCCACCAGGATCTGTGCTAAATGTTCCTGGATCGGGGGATGAAAGTGTGGTAGATGAGACTACATCATCAGAACAAGATGAACTATAGGAGTTAATATGAATTTTGGAGACGGAAGTAACAGAAATTTTACTGGAAAAGAAACTAATGCTGCAGTAGTTTTTGATGCTATTTCTGAAGGGGAAATAGTAGGACTAGTAAATGGAGATGCTAGTATTTATTTTGATGATGTTCCATTAAGAGATGGAGTATCACAAATAGAACGAGGATCTTTTGCAACAATTTCTACTACTGTAGCAGCATCTGCAGTTGTTACTTTATCAGATGGAGCTTTAGATAATGTTGATGTTACTGGTAGTCCAAAAAGACTAATTCACATTTATGGAGCAGGTAAACAAGGAGCTACTTCAGATCCAGATATTACATTTACCTGTATTGCAGGAGACCATACTATAGTTGCTAGTGCAGCCTTTTTTACGGCTGATATGGTTAAAAAGACTCGTCAAACAAATGGAGCAGGAATGCTTAGAATTGTTGGAGCAGGTTTTGAAGAATTAGGTTCTGATTTACTCACTATGATTACTGAGTTTACTGATAGTACACATGTAGAAGTAGATGTTGCTCCTGTAACTTCTGTTACGGCAGCAGCAGGGGGACTAGATCATATTTCAACTATTATATCTTATGACCCTTCTAATAATCAAGTAACTATGAGTGATAACGCTGTGACAGCTATAACAGGTAGTGCAACGACAGGAGCAGGTTATACAATTATTGGTCCTGCCAACCCTAATGCAATAAATACTTCTAAATCTGGACTAAAACGAAATTTTGATAATGTACAATATGAGTTTAGAAGTGGGCATAAGCATCAAACAATTACTAGTTTAATAGGTAATTCTCCACCTAGTGCAAGTTTTGTTCTTTCACCGGGTCAGCGAATGGCTCAAACTCAAATTTCAGGAGTAACAGGAACAGGTACAACTTCTGCATATACTTATACTGCAGCAACTATAGGAGCAACAGAGCCTGCAGAAACAGATGCTGTTGGTTGGACTATAGAAGCACCCCAAGGACTTATGGCAACAAGTACTAAGTCAGGAAATGAGCATAATTCTTGGGTAGAAATAACTGTTGATTTCGAATATACAAGAGATGGGTCAAGCTATCATTCATCTAGATTAGTTGGTAGATCAGATTCTGCATTAGGATCAGCTAGTATTCATGACTTTAGTGATAATACTAGAGGCATGGGGACAGGTTTTATAATTCATAGAACTACAAAACCTATTATAGAACAGTATGAATTTTCAGTTCAAAATTTTAAACCTTTTACTAATTGGCGATTAAAATTTCAAAGAGTTAATGAGCCCATGAAGTCACTGGGACATCATCAACATAGCAATGAATCTATTATTAAACATATTGAATCTCATATTACAGATAAACTAACTTATCCTTATACTGCTTATGCGGCAGTATCTTTTAGCTCAAAGGATTTTAGTACTACTCCAAAAAGAGGATATCACATAAGAGGTAAAAAAGTTCAAGTTCCTACTAATTATAAAACTAGAGAGGAAATGAGTAGTAATTCAGCTAGTTATGCTAGAAATGTATCTACTGGAGGCCAAGAGTCAACCTACCAAGATTGGGATGGTAATTTTAGAGGAGATGTATCTAGCTTTGCTGCTACTAGTGTTAATCATGCGCTTGTATATACTGATAATCCTGCGTGGATATTTTATGATTTAGTACGAGACCCTAGATATGGTTTAGGACATATTGTAGATGCAAGTTTAGTTGATAAATATTCTTTATATCAAATTGCAAGATATTGTGATGAATTAGTACCTGATGGTAAAGGGGGACAAGAGCCTCGATTTACATGCAATGTTTATATTACAAAAGCTCAGGAAGCTTATAAAGTTTTAAAAGATCTTGCATCAGTTTTTAGAGGAATAACTCTTTGGATGGATGGTCAATTAGTAGCAATTCAAGATAGACCTAGAGAACCTATTTATACTTTTTCTCAGGGTAATGTTATAGACGGAGAGTTTTCTTATGAGTCTACTTCTGAGAGAATAAGAGCTAATCAATACCTAGTTAAGTGGATGGACCCAGAAGATAACTTTAAAGAGAAAGTTGAAATAGTAGATGATGTAGATAATATAATTGAAAAAGGAAGAATAGTATCAAAAGACTTTAAAGCTTTCGGTTGTACTAGTCAAGGACAAGCTAATAGAATTGGAAAATGGGCTATTACTACAGATAAATTAGAAACTGAACTTTGTAAGTTTTCTACTGGAATGAATGCTGCAATACTAAGACCTGGTGATGTTGTAAATATACAAGACGCCACTATAGATACGATACAATTTAGCGGTAGAATAAAAGCAGGAACAAGTACAACAATAGTAACTTTAGATAGAGCAATAACTTTAGCCTCAAGTACTACATATAAACTGCATTTAATATACCCAGAAGGTGGAGCTTATTTAGTAAGTCCAGAAAAAGTACATATAAATAGCACTACGTATACAAAAGGTGATTTAATACTTCTTGATGAGAGTGGAGCAACAATTAATACTTTTGCTAAAGCTACTAATGTTAAAGAAGATTCTGATGCGGCATCTAATGGTGGTACTGAAAATAATGGTAAAGTAGAATTAGCTTGGAGTGAAAATTCAAGGGTAGAAACTAAAACAATTAGCACATCAGCAGGAACAATAGCAGCAGGTAGTAATATTACTGTAAGTTCCGCTTTTTCTTCTGCTCCAAATTCAGAAGTTGTTTGGGCAATTTCTGGTAGAACTACTACTTCAACTAATGAAGTTACAGGTAACCCAAAACAATATAGAATTATGGGAGTCGAAAGTCAGGGAGAAGGAGTATTCAATATTGGAGCTGCAGAATATAGAGACGAAAAATACGATATTGTAGAAAAAGGGTACACTTTAGAACCTACTAGAGAATCTGTTTTAAAGAAACCTGTAAATATGCATAGAGATGCTTCGTATCCCTCACCTGCTAGTTTAACTTTTAATTTACAATCTGTTGCTGCTAGTTTTAGTACTACTGATAGTACAGAAGATGTAACGGGAGCTTTAGAGGCACTAATTAGTTGGGCAACTCCTGTAGAAACTTGGGTAGCTGATAATGTTTTAAATGCGACATTCGTTAACGAAGCTCTAGATAATTCTGAAACTACAATTACAGTAGGAGATGCAGGTGATTTTGCTGCAACAGGCTATGGAGTTATTGAAGCAGGAACATCACAAGAAGAAGTGGTATACTGGTCTGCAAAAAGTAGTAATGATTTAACAGTTACTAGAGGAGCTTTAAGATCTCCAAAACGAGCACATGATACAGGTGTTAGTTTTGAAGAAAGACGAAATTATGAAAGAGTTCCACCAGGTATAACGCAATTTGAAATAGAACATAATTTTGGAATTGTATCCAAAAATGATGGATTTAATAGAGAATTTGTAGGAGCAAAGACTTATGCATTTAGAGTACCTAATGTTCCTGCAGGAACATATACTGTAAGAATTAGAGCTATATATGAAGGAGGGGCACTATCAGAATGGGCCGTATTAGAAAAAACAATAACAGCTCCAGTAACAGGCCAATCTCAATCTTTAGAAAAACTTACATTTGGTGGTATATTATCAGCAGGACTTACAATAGATTCTTCAGGTAACTGGGATCTCTCTGCTAGTCCTTACACAGTAGTTAACACTGCAGGAAGAGAATATAGTGTAACTCAAGCTACTCAAAGTCATGCTCAAAGAAGACAATCTTTTAGTTCTTTAACAGATGGACAAACTGGATATGCTCTATTTGACGCTAGTGCCGTTGCTTCTGATCCGTGGAAAGCGATTATACAAGTAACGGATACAACTTATCATAAAGGTCAAACAGGATTAGCAGGAAGTTTTACTTGGTGGCAGGAAGTAGGGGCCAGTGCTAATGGCTTAACACAAGCATCAGGGACCATTACAACTACACTAGATAGTGATACAGTAACTGGTTCTAGTACTGCTTTTACTACTGATTTTGCTGCAGGAGACTTTATTAGATTACATGATAGTGCAAGCACTTCATTTGGTACAGGTTCGTGGTATGGGTATGTAGATCAAGTAGTAAGTAATACTGAGTTAAAAGTAGTTGGAGCAGTAACAAAAGCATTTACTACTAAATATGCTTATAAAGGCACTTTTAGACCAGATTTTATAAATGATTTTATAATTTCAAAAATTATACGAAATTCTTCTAGTTCTTATGTTTTAAATAACTATGCAGGTGGAGGTGGAGTTGATGGAGCTGCTGGAAATGATGGGTCAGCAGGAACAGATGCTCGAGTTGTTAATTTAACAATGGCAGATCAAACTTTTGAATATAATACTAGTGGTCTTATTCCTTCTCCTTCAGATGCTGTTGTAACTGCAACAGCTTTGAATACTACTGGAACTGTTTATTATCAATTCTATAAAAATGATTCAAGTGTTCAAAATACTACTACTGCAACTTATACTTATACACCACCTTCAGCATATTCTGATATGCCAGAAAAATTAGAAGTACAAATAAGAGAAGGAAGTAACAGTGGTGATATATTAGCAAGAGACCAAATAACAGCTTCTGGACTTCAAGAAGGTCTTGATGGTTTTAGTACAATTCTTACTAATGAAGCCCATACTCTTCCTACTGCTACAGATGATACAGTAACTTATACAGGCTCAGGAACAGATATAGATGTGTGGCATGGAACAACCCACCTAGCTTATGGAACAGGTAATAGTCAATTTGTAGTTGCAGTAGCTGATGATACTAATATAACTGTTGGTTCAGCTTCTACAGTTTCAACTTATTCTAGAAGATTTGCAGATCATAGTAGTATGACAGCTGATACTGCTTCTATTACATATACTATAACAGCAAAAGATCCTGTAGGAGTCTCTAGCGCTTTTACTAGAATACAAACTTTTTCTAAATCTAAACAAGGAATTGCTGCAGTAAGTGCTATTTTATCAAATGATAATCATTCATTACCAGCTGATGAAGATGGAGTTGTTTCTTCTTATGCAGATAGTGGAACTACTATTAAAGTATACGAGGGAGAAACAGCATTAACTTTTCAAACAGGTACTGTTTTAGCAGGACAATTTGCAGTTGCTATAGGAAATACTGCTAATATAACGGAAGGTAGCGCTTCAGGAGACGAAAGTACCACTTGTACAATTGGAAATCATAGTGGGGCAGCAGATGGAACTGATAGTTTTGTAATTACATATACTATTTCAGGTAAAAATGCGGCTGGAGATGATTTTACTACTTTTACTAAAGATCAGACGTTAACAAAAGCAAAATCGGGGAATGAAGGAAAAGGAACTACTACAATTTATTACTTACAAACTGGATTTAGTATACCAAGTACTCCTACAGCGGGAACAGATGAAACACCAGGTAGCTGGATACTTACAGTTCCAACTGCTGCTTCAGGTAAATCTATTTGGTACTCAATAGGAACTAAACCTGTAGACAGTAGTACTTGGACATTTACTGCTGCGCAATTTTATTTAGGAGATTTAACTTACACTATTCCAGGTATTTTAAATATAAATCCTGGCGGTTCAGGTTTAGGAATAATTAATTTAACTACTAATGATTATTTAAATACTGTAATTGAACCAACTCATACTTCAGGAAGTGGGCACCCTTCAGGTACACAGCCAAAAGGCTCCACATACATAGAAACGGGGACAGATCCTGATACTTTGTGGACAACAACTGGTGGTGGTACTTGGGTTGAATTCGGATTAAATAAAGATACAACATACTCAGCAGGAACTAATATGACTTTGAGTGGATCAACTTTTTCATCTACTGACACAAATACAACTTATTCAGCAGGAGATTTCGCTATAACTAGTCTAAGTGGCTATGATGCTGCTCTGTATGCAAATGCTAATCTATCTAATGCCGATGTCTTAGATTCAATAGGATTTACTCCATATAATTCTTCAAATCCTTCAGGTTATAATAACTATACCTTACCTACTAATGTAGTAATAGGAACACCATCTATAAGTGGTACAACAATTACAATACCTAGAAATGGGGCAGGAAATGTTACATTAACAACTCAAGATACAAACACTACTTATTCAGCAGGTGATTTTAACATAACAGCACTAGCAGGATTTTCTGCAGATGATTACGCAAACGCAAATTTAGAATGGGGGTCTATTACAGTAACTTCAGGGGCTGCCGCAGCTAGTTTTTCTTCATATAATGGTAGTACTTGGAATGGAGTAAGTACTACAGGAACTATAAGCATAGTTCACCCAGCAGATGGAACATTTGAGGCAACCTATACATGGGTTAATGATGGTTCCAATGTTAGAGCTAATACTGGATCAGGAACAGAAGGATTTGCATTAACTAATACTGGCAGTGGTAATGATGCGTGGACTTTCTCAGCAGCAACACATAGTGCGGCACAATATATTTCAAAAACAGTTACTCATACTGCAAGTAGTAATACTATAACTTTAATTTGTTCTATGGTTGATTTAACAGGTTCTGGTGGTGGTGGTGGTAAATGTCTAACTCCTGCTATGTTACCTGAAGGGTTAAAAATAGGAGATGAAGTAGATAGTCCCGAAGGCAAAACTAAAGTAGTATATATAATACATAAACAACGAGAAGGATACTACATACTAGAAGATGAATTAGAAATAACAAATGATCACCCAATTTTAATTGAGGGAGAATGGATACTAGCGGAAGAATATCAGGGTAAGAAAGAGTACATAGATGAACCAACAGATGTTATCTATGTGGAAACAGAAAATGAATTATTAACTGTCAAAGACTGGACAGTTGGAGGTAAATACTAATGACTACAGTTACAGCAAATAATAGTTGGGTACATAGACCCATGATAGAAAGCGATTACACATTTTGGATGGAGTGTTGGAAGGATTATCCTTTAAGTCCAGAAGTTGGAACATTTACTTATGACGAACGTTTAAAGTGGTTTTCTGCAAGAATAACACAAAATGAAACAGGCACAGATGCTAGTATTAAAAGTGGCTATACTATGCCCAACAACCAACCTATTATCAGAACTTATATTTCAGTAAACCCAGCAGGTGTTGCTGTGGGTATAAGAGTATATAGTTTTGAAGCATCTGGAGAAGCTTGGGTACGTGCAGATATTATACACCCTACTCATAGAGGTAATGGTTATTTTACAGACCATAAAATATTAGCAGTAGGACTAATGCGTGAATGGAATATTACAACAATCAAAGGTTGGGTAGAAAATGACCCAACGTTTAGTACCATCGGACTAGTAAAAACAAAATTAGGAAATTTAGGTATGGCTATTTCAGCATCAGCCAAAGACTCTAGTGATCTTGCTTTAAATTCTGAGGGAGCTTCCGTATCTTTAGATAGTTTAAGTATAACTATTGCACAGTGTGAAGCACTAAAAAGTGCAGACAGTGATTGGGCTGATGTAACATATACCGTATCTTAATAATGGGCGTGGCTATCAGCCACCCTTCAACATCAACAGTCAAATGACTAATACAATTCACGCAAAATAACTCTCAATTTCAGAGGAGGTGTCAAAAAATTTATCTTGACATTTACCTCTAATTTTAGTATAATTAAGAATAAGGAGAAAATAAGAATATGTCAGCTGCAACTTACAACATTGAGATTGACCAAGGCTCAGACTTTAGTATTAATATTGAAGTAAAAGAAGATGATGTGGTCAAAAACCTAACAGGATATTCGGCACGAGCACAAGCGAGAGCGGCGGAAGAGTCATCTTCTGCTGCGTTCAGTTTTACGTGTACGATTCCTACACCTTCAAATGGAAAGGTCAATATAGCTTTACCTGCAGCTACCTCGTCATCAGCAACTGCTGGACAATATGTGTATGATTTAGAAATTTATACAGCTAGCGATGCGGCAGTATCAAGACTTATTAAAGGCACTTGTACTCTGGATAGAGAAATAACGAGGGCATAATGGCAACAACACTTACTATCTCTACACCCGTAACTACAACTTTAACTATAGATGGTACAAGCACTACTTATAATGTTACTGGAGAAAGTACTACACTCGAAATATCAACTCAAATTTCAGCAACTGTTGGTTCAGCGATTATATATACACCTTCTGGGCGTATGGAGTCTACTAATGTACAAGCAGCACTAGACGAACTTGCAGGCGATTATTTCGTACAAGCAGGTACTCCATCAGGTTCACAATTGAACGAAGGAGACCTTTGGTACGATACAGATGATGATGAGATTAAAGTTTATCGGGAATCAACATGGCAAACACTTGCCGGAGCAGGAGGAACAGCAGAAACTATGCTTACTCTTGATGGAGGGTCATTTTAATGGCTACAAATGTAATTAAAATTAAAAGATCGACAGGGACTTCCGCACCCTCGTCGTTAAATGCTGGAGAACTAGCATTTACAGGAGGCGGTGGAACTGCTGGTAATAATGGACAACGTCTATTTATTGGTGACCCTGCAAATTCAAATGCAGTAACAGTAATTGGCGGAAATTACTTTGCAGGATTAATGGATCACGCACATGGTACGACTACAGCAAGTTCAGCACTAATTGTTGACTCTGCTAGTTCAACTACACAACTAAGAACCCCAGCTTTATATTTAGGAAGCTCTGGTTCAGATACATTAGTATCTTCAACAGCAGCAGAACTTAATTTAATAGACGGTTCTTCTGCGGGAACTATTGTTAATAGTAAAGCCTTAATTTATGGTGCCTCTGGTCAAGTAAATGCAACCAGCTTACAAATAGCAGGTACTGCACTTACAGCTACAGCAGCAGAATTTAATCTTTTAGATGGAGTAACATCTACTACAGCAGAATTGAATATTGTAGATGGTTCAGCAAACTCTGCAACATCTACTACACTAGCAGATGCAGATAGAGTTGTTGTTAATGATAATGGAACTATGGTTCATGTTGCATTAACTGACTTTGAAACTTATTTCGAGTCAGCACTAGATACTTTATCTAATGTAACTTCAGTAGGAACTTTAACAGCACTTAATGTAGATAATGTTAATGTAAATGGTAATACCATTTCTACTACAGATACTAATGGAAGTTTAACACTGGCTCCTCATGGAACTGGTGATGTAGCAATAACATCAGACATGCTTTCAGTTACAGGAACTGAAGGAGAATCAGCTTCACTAATGTTGATAGCTGATGAATCAGATGATGCTTCAGATGATTGGACAATAACAGCTAATACAAGTGGAACATTAACATTTGGTAATGATATAGCTTCAGCTGGAACAGCAGTAGCTCATATTACAGTTACACCACATGCTACGGTTGCTAGTTCTACAACTGCAATCGCAGGTGGCGCTACAGTAGGAGGCACTCTTGGAGTAACAGGGGTAATTAGTCCTACTACTCATGTAGACATGCCTGATGATGCAAATGTTAAATTAGGAACTGGCGATGATATGCTTCTTTATCATGATGGTAGTAACTCATATGTTACTAATGCTACAGGAGCTTTAAAATTAGCTACTGAAACAAGTGGTATAGCAGTTACAATCGGACATGGTACTTCAGAAACAACAATAGGAGATAATCTTACAGTTACAGGAGATTTGACAGTAAGTGGTACAACTACTACTGTAAATTCAACTACAGTAACTATAGCAGATCCAATATTTGAAATGGGAGCTTCTGGCTCTGATGATAACCTCGATAGAGGAATCAAGATGAAATATAATAGTGGTGGAGCTAAAATAGCATTTATGGGGTATGATGATTCAGATGGTAAATTTGCATTTATTCCAGATGCTACAGATTCTACTAGTGTTTTCTCAGGTACTCAAGGTACTTTAAAAGCGAATATTGAAACAGCAGCATCAGGATTAACTGTTGGTGATTCAACTCCATTCTCTGATAGTTCGGGAACTTTAACACTTCAAAATGTTGATGCTTTAGATGCAACAACAGAAGCAACTATTGAAGCAGCAATTGATACACTTTCTAACTTAACAACAGTAGGTACAATTGGTTCTGGTACATGGGAAGGAACAACTGTAGCAGTTGGTCAAGGTGGAACAGGATTAACTGCATCAAGTACAGCAGGGTATGTAATGACTTCTACTGGATCAGCTTTTACCATGCAAGCAATAGATGGCGGAACCTTCTCATAGGACTAAATTATGGCAGATAATTTAATAAAATTAAAAAGAAATGTAACTAATACTAATGCTCCAGATACAGATGATATAGCCGTTGGCGAACTAGCTATTGGAGCAGTAGCAGGAACTATATACTTAAGAAAATCAGACGATACAATTTTAACTTTTAAAGATGTAACTGAATTAACAACTGATGACGACGCTTTAGCATTAGCGATAGCGCTAGGATAAAAATATGGCAAATGCATTTAAAAATGCGGGCGCAGCCGCTACAGGAACTTCTGAAGTTTCTGTCTACACTACACCAAGTTCTACTACTACAACAGTAATAGGGCTCTCTTGTTCAAATATAACAAGTACTAGTCCTATAAAAGTTAGTATTAGAATATATGATAACTCTGCAACTGCACATTATTATATAGTAAAAAATGCAGAAATATTCGAAGGTGGAACATTAGTTGCCGTAGGAGTAGATCAAAAACTCGTACTAGAAGCCAGCGACATAATAAAGGTTGTTTCAGACACAGCAAGTTCAGTAGACACAATAGTCTCTGTATTACAACAGACGTAGGGGTAATAAATGTCATACATAGGTAAACGACCACAAGATACTTTTCCAGCTACTAATGCTGTAACTTCTACTATAATAGCAGAAAATAATATTACAGCAAGAGAAATAGCACAGAATATAATAACTGTAGCTCATTTAGCGGATAATGCCGTAGAATCAGTAAAAATAGCTGAAAATGCAATTACAGCAAGAGAGCTTGCTACTAATGCAATAGCCACTCTATATATAGCAGATAATAGTGTTACCTCGATAAAGATCGCAGAAAACAATATTACAGCTAGAGAAATAGCACAGAACATAATAACTGTAGCTCATTTGGCAGATGATGCTGTCGAATTAGCAAAAATGGCAGCTAACTCAGTAGATAGTGACCAGTATGTTGATCTAAGTATTGACTCTGCTCATATAGCTAATAACGCTATTACAGCAGCTAAACTACCAGATAATGTTATAACTGCTACTATGATACCTAATGATTTGATAGACTCAGATCATTACGCAGCTGGGTCAATCGATAATGAACACTTAGCTGATGATGCAGTAGATAGTGACGAAATAGCAGCCGGAGCTATAGATTTAGCTCATATGTCAGTTAATTCAATAGACTCAGATCAATATGTTGATCTAAGTATTGACTCTGCTCATATAGCTAATAACGCTATTACAGCAGCTAAACTACCAGATAATGTTATAACTGCTACTATGATACCTAATGACCTGATAGATTCAGAGCATTATGCAGCAGCTAGTATTGATAATGAACATTTAGCTGATGATGCCGTAGATAGTGATGAGATAGCAGCTGGAGCAATAGATCTAGCTCACATGTCAGTTAACTCAATAGATTCAGATCAGTATGTTGATTTAAGTATTGATTCTGCTCATATAGCTAATAATGCTATTACAGCAGCTAAACTACCAGATAATGTTATAACTGCTACTATGATACCTAATGACTTGATAGACTCAGAGCACTATGCAGCTGGGTCAATCGATAATGAACATTTAGCTGATGATGCTGTAGATAGTGATGAGTTAGCAGCTGGAGCAGTAGATCTAGCTCATATGTCTGTTAATTCAGTAGACTCAGATCAATATGTTGATTTAAGTATTGATACAGCACATATAGGTAATGACCAAGTAACGGCAGCTAAACTAGCCGATACTGCAGTAACAGCTGCAGCTTATGGTTCAAGTTCAGCAATTCCAGTAATAACTATTGATGCGCAAGGACGTATTACAGCCGCAAGTACAGCAGCTACAAGTTCAGTACTTACAATCGCTGCAGATAGTGGTTCAAATGATACTGTTACAGTTGGTACTGATACTTTAACTTTTGAAGGAACTTCAAATGAAGTAAATACAACAGTTTCAAATAATAAGATTACTATTGGACTCCCAGATGATGTAACAATCGCAGGAGACTTAACAGTTAGTGGAGACACTACAACTGTTAATACAGCAACTCTATCCGTAGAAGATCCTTTAATCATACTAGCTAGCGGTAATAGTGCAGCAGACGCAGTTGATATTGGGCTATACGGATTATACGATACTTCAGGTTCACAAGACCTTTATGCAGGCTTATTTAGAGATGCAAGTGATAGTGGAAAATGGAAACTATTTAAAGATACTCAGGCAGCGCCTACAACTACAGTAAATACGAGTGGTACAGGTTATGCCGTAGGTACATTAGTAGCAAATCTTGAAGGAGATGTTACTGGTGATGTAACAGGTAATGTAACAGGAAATACAAGTGGTACAGCAGCTACAGTAACAACAGCTGCTCAAACAAATATTACAAGTTTAGGTACTTTAACAGCATTAACAGTTGATGATGTAGCAATAGATGGTAAAGTTGTAACAATGACTGGTTCTAGTGGTGATACGGCTGTATTAACTGTAGCAACAAACGGAGCATTAAGTTTAGTAACAACCGATACAGCAGCTGCAGCAGCTAATATTCAAATAACAGCAGACGGTACAGTAGATATTGATTCAGCTGGAGTACTAACTTTAGATTCTGGAGCAGCAATAAATATTGAACCTGCATCAGGATCAGCAATTTTATTAGACGGAACAATTAGTGTAGATGCAGGAGTAGTTACAGGAGCAACAAGTATTACGTCAACAGCTTTTGTTGGTGATATAACAGGAGATGTAACTGGTACTGCTGACTTAGCAACAAGTATAACAGCAGCAGCCAATAATTCAACAGATGAAACAGTTTACCCAACTTTTGTTGATGGTGCTACAGGAACACAGGGTATTGAAACAGACACAGGATTAACATATAATCCAAGTACAGGAGTACTAACTACTACTTCTGTTACGGGTAACTTAACAGGGAATGTAACAGGTAATCTTACAGGACAAGTATCAACTGGAGCTCAAACTTCAATCACATCTTTACTAGCAGCAGATATTAAGATAGGTGAAGACAACGAAACTAAAATAGATTTTGAAACTGCTGATGAGATTCACTTATACGCAGCTAATGCTGAACAAGTATATGTAGCTGATGGTATCTTTGGTCCACAAACAGATAGTGATGTTGACTTAGGTACTACTGGAGTACGTTGGAAAGATGCTTATGTAGATACTGTAACAACTACAGGTAATGTAACTATTGGTGGTGACTTAACAGTTACTGGCGATGACATTACTATGGGAACCAATACAAGTGGTGCAGCTTTAATTGGAGATGGTACTAACTTTAATCCAGTTGTTATTTCAGGAGATATTGCGATAGCAACAAATGGAGCAGCTTCTATACAAGCTAACTCAGTAGATGGAACACATATCGCATTAGGATCTGATGCTGCCGGTGATGTAATGTACTATAATGGTACTAATTATATTAGATTAGCAAAAGGAAGTGATGATGAAGTATTAACACTAGCTTCAGGAGTGCCTTCATGGGCTACTTCTGGATCAGGAGCTATATCTTTAACTATAGCCACCATGACAGGTGATAATAGTGATACTACTTTAGCTTTAGGTGTTACACCAACTAACGAGAATAACGTACAGATTTATTTTGATGGTGTTTATCAAAGTAAATCAAACTATAGTTTATCTGGAGCAACCATTACATTTAGTACAGCACCTGCAACTGGTGTAGCAGTAGAAGCTATAGTTACAACTACAGCAGGTTCTACTACTGCAACAGTTTTAGTAGATGCTGATAGCGATACAAAAATACAAGTCGAAGAAAGTTCAGATGAAGATATTATTCGTTTTGATATTGAGGGTACAGAACAGCTAGTATTAGCAGATGGTGTATTAAAACCCACAACAACTAATGATATAGATTTAGGTACAGGTTCTTTAGAATTTAAAAATGCATGGTTCGATGGTACAGTAACTTCAGATGCCTTTGCAGGCCCCCTAACAGGAGATGTTACTGGTAATGCAGATACAGCTACAGTAGCGACAACAGTTACAATAACAGATAACGAAAGTACTAATGAAAATAATGCAATAATATTTACAGCAGGTGGAGATGTAGATGGTGGTAATATAGGTTTAGAATCAGATGGAGATTTAACTTATAATCCTTCAACTGGTCTTTTATCTAGTACAGGTGTAACAGCATCAGGCACAGTAACTTATGGAAGTTTGTCAGATGGTACAATAACTATTACAGCTTTTGTAGATGAAGATAATATGTCTACAAATAGTGCAACTCTTGTACCGACACAGCAATCAGTTAAAGCATATGTTGATGCACAAGTAACGGCTTCAGACTTAGATTTTCAAGGAGATTCAGGTGGTGCATTAAGTATTGATTTAGATAGTGAAACTTTAGATATTGCGGGTGGTACAGGTATTGATACAACTGGTTCAGGTAATGAATTATCAGTTGCTATTGACTCTACTGTTACAACATTAACTGGTACTCAAACATTAACAAATAAAACTTTAACTGCGCCAACATTAACTACACCAGCACTGGGAACGCCAGCAAGTGGTGTAATGACAAATGCAACAGGAACAGCTGCAAGTTTAACAGCAGGTACAGCAACAGTAGGAACAAATGTTACAGTTAATGCCAATAATTCAACAGATGAAACTGTATATCCAACATTCGTTGATGGAGCAACAGGTACTCAAGGAATAGAAACAGATACAGGATTAACATATAATCCAAGCACTGGCGTAATAACATCAACACAATTTACAGGAAATGTAACAGGTACACTTACAGGAACAGCAACAGGATTAGCAGGTTCCCCAAATATTACAGTTGGAACTATAGGTTCAGGAGCAGTTACTTCTTCAGGTGTAGTTACTGGTACAGGTTTTACTATTGGAAGTGCTGCCATTATTGAAGCTGAATTAGAAACCATAGATGGAGTAACAGCAAGCTATGGAACAGTACTTGCAAATAAAGCAGTAGTTGTAGGAGCTAGTAAAGAAATAGCTACATTTGGAACATTAGGTTGTGGAGCAATTACTTCAACAGGAAGTAGTTCGTTCGCAACATCAGTTAAAACTCCGCTTATAGAATATACAGATGGAGATGATGCAATGACAATAGCCGATGGTGGTAAAGTAACATTTGGAGCCGCTGCCGTTGGAAAGCAACACGAGCCTTCAGCAGGAAGTTCTTTAACTCCAGATTTTGATACTTATCAACATTTTTTATTACGTGCTAATGCAAACTTTACATTAACTAATCCAACAACAGAAAATGTAGGACAATCAGGATCATTTGTTTTTTGGCATGATGGTGGAGCATTTACTTTATCTATTGGAAGTCAATATAAGGTTCCCGGTGGTGGTACTGGCATAACTCTATCAACAAGTGGAGATGGTGTATATGATATTATACCTTATTATGTATACGCAACAGACGCAGTTATATTAGGAAAACCACAACTAGATGTTAAGGATTAATAATGGTATTAGGTAGTGAACAATGGTTATATGGAGCAGATGCTGAACCAGAATTTGAGATAGATAATTCTTTTTTATCAGAATCTGCAACTTCATCAGGTACTCATGTAATAGCATTAGGATCAGAGTATGGAAGTGGGTATAGTTCTACGATAGATAACAGAAGAAAACGAACTATAGCTTATTGGTGTAAAATGCAACAATGTGTTGGTTTTTCTGATGCTCATAATTGGCAGTTTGTACATTGGACTGGTTCAGTTAGTGAAAATATATCAGTTCAAAATAATCATGATAATCCTGCAGATGTGAGTTATAACTCAGTTAGTATGGGAGGTTCTATTATTAAAATACCTTTGATAGATGCTGCATCGTGGTTTCATTTTATGGTACAAGTAGATACTACTAATACAGATTATGGTACTTCTGATCCATCTTCTAGTCCTACAGCAAGGGGTAGAGTAAAAATTTGGATAAATGGAGTCCATAAACAATGGGACAATCATTTAGATAGTCATCAGGGATTACCAGGTTATAATCATTATCCTGGTGGAAACGATAATACAGATAGCTCAGATGGTCAAAGTACACTAATAGGTAACGGAGCAAGACGTTCTTGTTATATAGCTGATCTTCATTATTTAGATAATACTATTGCTGACGCTACAGATTTTGGAAAGTTTAATGATGACGGAATATGGATTCCTATAGAAACTAGTTTTACTACTGCTCAATATGGAAGTGCTGGAGCTCATTTAGAATTTAAACAAACAGGTACAAGTAGTAATGGTCAATCTTCAACTGGTATTGGAGCAGACACTTCAGGTAATAATAATCATGCTTATATTTATCAAAATTTATTAGATATACATGGAAAGACAGAAACAGACACACCAACCAATAATTTTAATACTATAAACTCATTAGATAATGCTGGTGATGGAACACCAGATGGTGGAGTGAGAGCTACCCTAGGGGGTCGAAAAATAACTAATACTGGAAGTTATGGAAAAACTAGAGCACATCAATCAGTTAGTGCAGGTAAGTGGTACTACGAAGTTGAAACTACAGATATTGGTTCTCATTCTAGTCACTTTGTAATAGCTCTTACTGATGCTAATTGGCCAATGGCTTTTACTGGCAATTCACATGGATATTTAGGTGCAGATTTGGCATGGACAATAATGAGTGATGGAACTATGTTTCATGGTACTGCAGGCACGGGAGGAGATTCTAATGTTGCAGATTTTACTGGTAGTAACAGTTTCCATGTTGCAGATGGCGATATAATGATAATGGCTCTAGATATGGATAATGGTAAATTTTGGATTGGTAAAAATGGCACTTGGTGGAATACAAATGCAGGAACTGCTAATCCCGCTACAGGAGCTAATGCTGCAATTACTAATATATTAACTGAAGGAGTAACAGACTGTCTCGTAGGTTTTGGGCACTACGGATCAAGTGATCGTATCTATCAAGTAAATTTTGGTAATCCAACATTCACACTCGATAATACTGGTGTAGCAGATGGAAACGGCTATGGAAGTTTTGAATATACTCCGCCAAGTGGATTTTACGCAATGTGTAGTAAAAACTTCGCAGAGTTTGATCCACCTGCAGCTAATGATCCTTCAAAGTATTTTCAAACAGATATGTATAAGGCAACTAGTAGTAATGATTCAGTTGTTTTTGGTGGGAATTCAGCTATGCAACCAGATATGATTATGGTTAAGGATCAAACTGTTGCAAATTCATGGCAAATCCATGATTCTAGTAGAGGACCAACAGCAGGAGCACTTCATCCAGATACTAATGTTGCAGAAACTAGTCTTGAAATAGACAGTTTTGATTCTGATGGCTATACAAATGATGCAAGTAATACTGGGATTCATGATGAAGATAGTATTATTCAATCATTTGGTTGGAAAGCAAATGGTGGAAGTAAAACTTCAGTATCACAAAGTGGAAGCGGAGCAACACAAGTATTAGCAAGTACTTATCAAGCTGATACTACAGGAGGATTTAGTATTTGTACTTGGACAGGAACAGGTGGTGCAGGGAAGATAACACATGGATTAGGAGCAGTTCCCGCAGTTATTTGGGTAAAAAAATTAAGTGGAAATTATAGTTGGTTAACTTATCATAAAGACACAGGTGTTGATGGTGGGCCAGGACATTCATCTTTAAGAAATAGTTTAACTGGAGCTAATGCTCATAATCACTATATGAATGTAGAAACACATTATAGTATGGAAGAAAATACTACAGTATGGAATGATACTGCTCCAGACTCAACATATTTTACAGTAGGAACAGCTAGTGCAGCTAATACAGGTACTTATGTAGCATATGTATGGGCAGAAAAGAAAGGAATTAGTAAATTTGGGTGGTATAAAGGAAACGGAAATATAAATGGGCCCTTTATAAATACAGGATTTTTACCTGCTATGGTAATAGTTAAAGGAGCTGACCACGATAACGGTTGGTTTCTATGGAGCCATGATATGGCAATAGCCACTTCTAGTTATGTAAGTAGATCAAATGAATCATTCAGAAATAGATATATGCAGTTGTGGGACGCATCTACTACTGCCACAGCAGCATCTACACATGGTCAACTGGAATTAGCTTTTATGTCAAATGGATTTAAAATAATGGATAGTGCAGCATACATTAATGGTAGTGGTAAAAATTCAATATATTACGCATTTGCAGCAAGACCCCTTGTTTCAAGTGGTGGGGCAACATCACCCGCAAATGCACATGAAATGGTAGCCTCAGCAGGCGGAAACACATTCACAGGTACAGCATAATAGGAGAAAAATATGTACATACTAGTAGAAAGTAATGAAATAACAGAGATATTTAGTAACCCTAAAGCTATCAAAGTGGCTGGAATAACACATTCAAGAGATATATTTAAACTCTGGTCGGAAGCTGAATTAAAAGCTATAGGTGTTTATACAGCTGTAATAGATACAACTAATTTAAATAGTACTGCTTATTATGTTAATACAGGTATAACTTATGCTTACAATAGTGGTACTGATACAGTAACAGGAACTTATGGAACTGCTACAGCTCAATCATTAACTGATGTATTATTTACAGCAGAAGATCAGGCAGCTGGAAGAGGGACAGAGGGCGATGTTAAATCCGTAGGATTAAAGAACGAAGAAATTTTAAAAACAAATAATTATGCCGCCAATTTATTAGTACAATATGATTGGTATACCTTAAGAGCAGCAAGTGGAGGAGCAGCAATTCCTTCAGCAGTAGCAACCTATCAAGCAGCAGTAAGAACAAAAGCAAATGAACACGAAGCTGCTATAAATGCGGCAGCAACTTTATCAGCTTTTGCGGCATTAACAGTAGAGTGGCCCGCAGAGCCAAGTTAGGAGAAATAAATGGCAACAACACAAGCAACATCAAGCGTATTAGCAGATAACTCAGTAACTTCGCTTAAGATAGCAGAGAACGCTATCACGGCTAGAGAGTTAGCAACAAATGCTATTGTAACGCTATATATAGCAGATAACGGAGTTACCTCGATAAAGATCGCAGAGAATAACGTTACAGCTAGAGAGATAGCGCAAAATATAATAACAGTAGCTCATTTAGCAGATGACGCTGTTGAATTAGCAAAAATGGCAGCTAACTCAGTTGACTCAGATCAATATGTTGATGGCAGCATTGATGCTGATCATATAGCAGAGAACGCTATTACAGCAGCTAAACTACCTTCTGCACAGACAGGAATAACTTCAATACTAGCAACAGATATTAAGATTGGAGAAGATGATCAAACTAAAATAGACTTTGAAACTGCTGATACAATTAATTTTTATGCAGGAAACGAAAAACAATTAATATTAACCGATGGTGCTCTAACACCAGGTTCAAATGCAATCGTAGATTTAGGTACTGATGCTTTAGAATTTAAAGATGCTTACTTTGATGGTACAGTAGAAGCTGATGCTATAACAATAGGAGGAACTGCAATAGGTTCAATCTATGGTGTTGTAGCAGGTAGCTCTAGTATTGTAACAACAGGTGCAGTAAATTCTGGCTCAATAACATCTGGCTTTGGAACAATAGATACTGGATCATCTAATATTAGTACTACAGGTACACTTACAGGTGGACCCCTTGTTGGTTCCTCCCTTACAATGGGAAGTGCCGCAATTAGTGAAGCTGATATAGAACAGATAGATGATTTAACAGCAGGAACAGTAGTTGCAAGTAAAGCAGTAGTTGTAGATGGTAGCAAAAATATAGCTACATTAGGAACAGTAGGTTGTGGAGCAATTACCTCTACAGGAAGTAGCTCATTTGCAACATCAGTTAAAACTCCACTTATAGAATATACAGATGGAGATGATGCAATGACAATAGCAGATGGTGGTGGAGTAACATTTGGTGCAGGTGTATCAGTTACTACTAATGCAGCAGGAACAGTAACTTCTGATAATGATGGTAGTTTTGCCCTTACAGCTAGTAATGACTTTACATGTACTCCCAGTGGGAATTTCACATTGACTTTTACTGGTATTGCTAGCAGTACAAAACAATCAGGAAATATATTATTAATTAATTCTGGTGGACATACAGTATCATCACATGCAAATACAAAAAATGATTCTACTTTTCTAGCAACAGTAACAGCAGCCGGTACTTATTTAATATCTTATTTTTGTGATGGTACAAATGTTTATGTAGCTAATTCGGCAGCTTTATCCTAATGTCTTTAATAGCATCAACAGTAGTACCTCTCAAAGAAACAGGAGCTTATGAAATAGCTAATTCTTGTAGATTTGATAACGCATGGCATGCTACTACAGATTCAATGGTTAGAGAAACTGGAACACCTTCAGATCAAACTAGATGGACTTTATCATGTTGGGTTAAAATGAGTAATGCAACTTTTGGTAATAGAAAGCATGGAACTTTAAATATTGCAGGAGCTAATACAGGTACTCCTGAAAGAAGTTCAATACAAATATCAAGTGATCAACTAATATGGATTGACTATCCTTATTCTACTTTTGGTGGACATAATTTAATAACTACTAGGAAATTTCGTGATGGCAGCGCTTGGTATCATTTAGTATTTGTTTTTAATAGTAATGAAGGTACTCAAGCAGATAGAGCAAAAATATATGTAAATGGAGTTCGAGAAACTGATTTTGATACAAATAGTGTAAGCATAGATTCAGCAGAAAATTCTCCATATTGGAATCATGCAGACTATGAACATTTTGTGGGTAGAGATGCTTATGGAAATGGGTGGGGAGGTTATATAGCAGATATGATCTTTTTAGATGGTATAGCAGGTGATGCTGATAGTTTTGGAGAAAGTCATGAGGATACTGGAATTTGGATACCTAAGAAATATAGTGGTTCCTTTGGTAATAATGGGTATCATTTAGATTTTGAATCTTCTGGTTCTATGGGAGCAGATGCTAGCGGTAATAGTAATGATTTTACTTTAACTGGAGTAGCTGCAATTAATCAATGTACTGATTCACCAACTAATAATTTTTGTACTTTGAATAATAATTGGGCTCAAGGTACTGCAATTTTTTACCCAGACGATGGAGCAACAAGGATAACAGTAAATGCCAATTCCTGCCTGCCTGGAACAATGGCAGTAAATAAAGGTAAATGGTATTTTGAATCAGTTACTTCTAGCTATACTGGAACTAGATATTGGAGGTGGGGTGTGGTTCCTACAGATGTTAAATATGGAGTTAGTGCAGATCCAGCAGGAGATGGAATGTCAGCTTGGTATAGTGGAGATAATGCTTTTTACGAAGCTACTGCTCGGCACACTGGAAGTGTTAGCTACAATACAGGTTGGAGTGGTTATACTGCTGGAGATATTGTATCTATATCTTTAAACTGTGATGAAGATCCCTATGAAATGACAATTAGAATAAATAATAGTATTCCAGGTACAACAGCTAATAATACAGATAGATCAGTAGGAGATCATATAGGGAATATTAAATATGTTTTTCCTGCAATAAGAGTAGCTCAACAATCTGCTACTACTTGGGTTAATTTTGGAAATCCTGCTATAGCAGCTTTAAGTGGTGGTAATGCAGATGAAAATGGATATGGTAATTTTAAATATGCTCCTCCAAGCGGATATTACGCTTTGTGTAGCAAGAATTTAGCGGAGTTCGCATAATGGCTTATACAGCAATAGACAAACCAACTGACTATGTACAATGCATAGGTTGGAGTACAGCAGGCACAAATAGTGAAGCAGCAGGAGCTACATATTCATTAACTACTAATTTTGGGTGGATGCCTGATATGTTTATACACTTTAATAGAGGTGGTGATCTCGCTCCCTTTATGCATTATACTGGCTCAAGTGGTTCACAAAGATCAAGTATACAAACAGATTATAGTAATCTTGGAAAATGTGAATTAGCAGCTGCTGCACCTAGTTATGAAGCTGGTGAAACAGGATATGCTAGTGCAGTAGCAACTAATAGTATTACATTTACTCATGGTACTCATGGTACAGCAAATAACCGGTCTATGCATTTTAAAGCTACTGATGAAACTTTTACAGGTTTTGCATGGAGATTTACTACTGCAACAGGTGGAACATCACTAACTACTCTTACAGCAGGAGATATAGATAGTATATGCTGTGTAGGAGCAGATATAGGTATGAGTATGGTAACTTATAATTCAGATGGAAATGGTGTAGATGTAACAGTAGCTCATGGACTTACTGGATATAATCCTGATTTTAAATGGTTAGTTCCTATTTCAAGAAGGGGAACAAGTGATAATAAATTTTGGGTTAGAAATAACCATGATACAGACAGTTATAGATATTCAAAACAATGGGGAGCCGATGAAGATTTTGATGATGTGAGTAGTGGAGCAATGATGTTTGGCATAACTGGTACAGCAGGCGATGGAGAACCAGAATCTCAATATACTCAAACAACCCACACAAGAGTAGGACATGCAAATCATGGAACAAGACAATCAGGAAATTATGCAGGAGAAAATATAATTGATTATGCATTTCTCTGGTGTCGTAATATTCAAGGATTTTCTAGATATAATACTTATGTTGGAAATGGAAGTGATGATGGTCCGTTTGTATTTACAGGATTTAAGCCTGCAATGGTAATAATTGATACAGCTGATGGTAGTAACACAGAAATTGGTTTAATGTATGATAATATTGCAGCTTACGGTAACGATAGAAATCCAATTTCATATCCACGAGAAACAGGAGTAGGGGGTGTAGCAGCTACAGGACAAGAAATTGATTATTTAAGTAATGGCTTTAAAATAAGAAATGACGATATCCAAGTTAATAGTAATGGTCAAAAATATGTTTATATGGCATGGGCAGAGAATCCCTTTGTAGATTCGGCTGGTAATCCAGCACCAGCATTTTAGGAGAAAAAATTATGTGGTTTAAAATAGAAGATAACACAATAACAGAACAATACAAGAATCCAAAAGCATTAACTATTGGAGGGGTACAACATTCTTCAAAGATATTTAATCTATGGTCAGAAGCTGAACTAGAAGCTATAGGAATTTATAGTTTAGATAGTTTAGATAATACAAATCAAAAACATAGTCGTTATTATACTAATACAGGAATAACTTATGTATTTGCAGATGGAAAAGTAACAGGTAGTTATGGAACAGCGGGAGCAAAAAATTTAGATGATACTACTGATCTCGAAGATAATGTGGTAAAAGGTTTAAAAACACAATTTAAAGAAGAAACTGATGATAAACAATACAGTTTATTATTAACTTCAGATTGGATGGTTTCTAGAAAAGGTGATACTGGTGAAGCAATACCTACAGCATGGAAAACTTATAGAGATGCGATTAGAACAGAATCCGATAGACATAAAACAGCTATAGATGCTGTTTCAACAGTAGATGCATTAGCAGCCTTAACAGTAAACTGGCCAAGCAAACCTAGTTAATAGTTGTATATACAAAAAAACCCGCTAGTTAGCGGGTTTTTCATTTTTTTCCTGCTCTATTTCTGCTTGAGTTTCTTCCATAGCTTTTAATAAATCACCTAGAAGTTTTTCAAATCCTTGTCTTGCTACTTGTTCTTTAGTAGTTAGTTTTTGTAGTCTTTCAACTTCTTGATCACATTCTTGCATATAAACTAAACAAACTCTTGCCTCATTAGGAAGTTCCTCAATTACATACTGTTTGTCATTATATGTTAGAACAGGTTTTTCTTGTGTTATTTGCGTCATTTAAATATGTCCTGCCAATTACCTGTTGTGCTCGCCTTAGCATACTCGGTAGCACGGTTTTCAAAAAAGTTGGTATGCTCAACACCATTTAATATATAATCTAGCCAAGGGAGTGGGTTAGTTCTTGCATGAAATATTGTTTTCATACCAATACCTAATAGTCTTCTATCTGCAATATATCGAATATATTCTTTAACATCAGCAGCAGTAAGATCGGGTATTTCCGCATTTTCAAAACAAGTATCAATAAAAGCATCTTCTAATTCTACTGTCTTTTCAGCAGCACAATAGATTTCATACTTTAATTCATCAGTCCATAACTCTGGATTCTCTCTTATAAATTCTTTAAATAGACGACTCATACTTTCAACATGAAGTGTCTCGTCTCTAACACTCCAAGTCACTATTTGTCCCATTCCTTTCATAAAGTTATGACGAGGATAGTTTAATAGTATAGCAAAACTACTAAATAACTGAACTCCTTCAGTAAAAGCACTATATACTGCCATAGTTTTTGCCATTTCATAAGGAGTACTTACATTAAAGTCACTTAAGTACTCATGTTTTTTCTGCATTGATTCAATTTCTTGAAACAATTGGTATTCATCATCATGATACCCTAAAGTTTCAAGTAACAATGAATATGCGTCCTGATGTACTGCTTCCATATTTGCAAATGATGATAACATCATTCGTACTTCAGGTTGCTTAAATGTAGGTAGATAATGATTAGCATACCCACCTGCTACATCTACATCAGCTTGTGTGAAATATCTAAAAATGTTTGTTAATAGATTTCTATTATCCTCATTTAGATTTTCACGAAAATCTTTTAAATCATCAGCTAAATTCACTTCATCGGGAATCCAATGCATTTGATTCTGTGTTTTATATGCCTCATATGCCCACGCATAATTAAAGGGCTTGTAAAATTCTCTTTCATCTAATAAACTCATATTATCCCTCACATGCTAAACAGTCATCTTCATAATCAAAAAGATACTCTCTTAGTACTTTGTCTGAAACTATTTCAGCTCTTTTTATTGCTTCACTTCTTAAATAATAAAGTGTTTTTACTCCATTTTTCCATGCTCTCATATGAACATTATGTAGTTCTTGCTTAGAAACATTTGAAGGAAAGAATAAGTTACAACTTTGAGACTGACATATAAAATCTTGCCTGTCAGCTGCGTGGTCTACAACCCATCTCTGATCAATTTCTACAGCAGTTTTAAAAACTTCTTTATCCCACTCTTCTAAAAATTTTAAATGCTGAACACTTCCATTATTTGTTATAATAGATTTCCAGACATCATCTGTATTATGTCCTGTTTCTTCTAATTTTTCTTCCAAAAATTTGTTCTTAAGTAATGAACTCCCTGTTTTAGTTTTTTGAGTAAACGCGTTAGCTCTGTAAGGCTCAATACTAGGACTAGTATTACCACAAATAATACCGCTGCTAGCGTTAGGAGCAATAGCCAAGAGATGAGCATTACGAACTCCAAAACCTTTTCCATCAGGGCACTCCCCTCGTTCTTTCGCCAATTCTTGAGTTGCCTTAAACGCCCTTGCCTTAATATTATTAAATGCCCTGAGATTAAAACCTTTTGCCATAGCTGACTCAAACGGTAAATTATTTTTTTGTAAGTACGCATGAAATCCCATAGCTCCCAATCCAATACTGCGTTCTTGCGCTGCACTGTACTTAGCTTTAGATAAAGAGTCAGGAGCTTCATGTATAAAATGCTCTAATACATTATCTAAAAACCTTATTAAGTCTGGAATAAAATCATCATCATCTTTCCACTCATCATATTTTTCCAGATTTACACTTGATAAACAACATACTGCTGTTCTATCGTCATTAGTAGGTAAGGTTATTTCAGAACAAAGATTACTTTGATTTACCTTTAATCCCAACTGTTTTTGAAACTCTGGTAATTTATTATTTACAGTATCACCAAACATAATATATGGTTCTCCTGTCTCTACTCTATTTTGAATTAATTTAACCCATAATGTTTTAGCAGAGATAGTTTTTTTCACTTCTCCACTATGAGGATCTACTAAATCCCAACTATCATCAAACCCTTCTTCTTTTGTAGCTCTATCTATAAGCTCCATGAAAGCATCAGGAATAATAATAGCGTGATGAAGATTAATAGATTTTCTATTAATATCACCCCCTGTAGGTTTACGTACATCCAAAAATTCTTCAATTTCTGGGTGACTAATATCCAAATATGCTGCATAACTGCCTCTCCTTGTAATTCCTTGACTAAACGCTAACATTTCAGCATCGACAACCTTCATAAAAGGTATCACTCCAGTACTCTCACTTCCATGAGAAGTCTTAGATCCAACACTTCTTAAAGCGCCCCAATAGCCTCCAATTCCACCTCCTACAGAAGATAACCATGCATTTTCTGTATAGTGGTCTGTAATACCACCACGACTATCGGGTATAAAATTTAAAAAACAACTAATAGGTAACCCTCTAGTTGTTCCACCATTTGATAATACAGGGGTCGCAAACATAAACCAAAGATTACTTGCATAATCATATATTCGTTGCGCCATAGCATCATCATCTGAAAAAGTAGCTGCCGCCCTAGCAAATGCTTCTTGTGGAGATATTTCACTATCCACCATATATCTATCGTTTAAAGTTTTTTTGCTAAATTCTGGGAGTAAACTATCCCTATCAAAACTAATTTGTATTGCCATGTTATCCCTATATGTATGTTGACATTGAGTCGTCAATCTGTACTGTATTATTTCCACCAATGGCCTCTTCGCAATATGCTAGTAAGTCCATGAGTTCATAATTTCTTAGTAATCTCTCTATATTTTCATTTAAGGACTGTATGTATTTATATCTACTACTAAATGGAGCTGCGTCATATATATCAAACGCACTTCCAAACTCCTTAACTAATCCTTCTGCTCTTTTTGGTCCAATCTGAGGTATTCCTGTAACGTTATCTCCAGCATCTCCCATTAGACATTTAATTGTGATATAGTCTTCTATTTTATAGTTATGTGTATCTTTCCAATTTTCAAAAGTTGTTTCCTTTCTATTTATATATGAAAATCTGGAAACATTAGGACTTATTAATAGATCCCAATCTCTATCTGTACTCATTAACCAAATATGGTCAATTTTATACTCTTCTCGATTTTGAACTACATAAGCTGCTATATCATCAGCTTCTACACCTTCAAATCGTAGAACACACCATTTTTTATCCATAAGACTAATTGTGCGTTCCATTTCTTTTATGAATTTTTCAAAAGCAATTGCTTCTGCTTCTGTTTGTTTTTCATACTTTTCTTTACGGTCAGCTTTATACTCTGGATATATTTCCTTTCTATAAGTACTGCTTCCCCAATCCGCAGCAATAACTATACTGCCACAGTTATATGAATTTGCTAATGACTCTACAGTTTTCATGTAATCGTCAGCAAAATCTGTTCTGCCTTGATGCTTCCATCTAAATCCTAAATTTAAAGCATCAATTATTATTGTTCTATTTCTCGGGGCTTCACTGCCCATCTCCATAAATCTTTTAGCCATTTGTAAAACTCGGTTTTTCGACGATTAACCAATCGTGTGCAAGACTTACATAACAACCAAGATGATTAACATACATGTACTTTTCTACATGCTCAGGTCTATCCCTTTGTGCTACAAATATCTTAGATCGATTGTATTTGAAAAACAATGCTGGTTTTGCTCCTGCCTTTTTTGCTTGTTCTATCGTTTGTTCCCACCATTTAATAAATAGGTTAGATGTTGTACTAATTATTTTATCGTTAAAATGACTATCTTTATAGAATTTAACTTCAATGCAATAATTATTATGTGTATTAGGTATAAATATATCACCTTTTAAATAATCCAATGCTCCTGACATTGGTACTCGTTCAAACGCTAATCCTGTGTGTCCTTTAAGTAAATCTCTTACTTGTCTTTCGCCTTCGGCTCCCTTTGCTCTGGGATCAACCATCTCTTGCCTCTCTTACAATTATCTCGTCTTCTGTTAACATTAAATAGAATTCATCATTTATTTTAAACTTTCTTTTAGCGTCAAACCAGTTAAAATAAACATAGTCTCCCACTTCAAGTTCAAATGGAACTCTATATCCTTTCTTAGTAATTTTCGCGTAATCTCCTAGTGCTATCACTTCGCCACTATTATCAAGTCTTCGCGATGCTTCGGGCAAAATAATCCCGCCCGAAGTTATATTTTCCTCTACTTGACCCCGTTTAATTAGTACTAAGTCTCTAATTGGTTGGATCATACTCTTTAATGGTATGTAATCATACATTTCCGTCTCTCTCCAAAAATTTTTTAACTAACCAGTTCTCCCACTTATTTATATAAGCTTGTTTGGACAACCTATTACCTGAAGCTGGAAGTGTAAGATTTTCATCTTCGTTATCCAACCACATTCTACTACAAAAGCTTTCAAATTTTTCTTCCCACTCTTGATTTTCTTCCCAAGTTTGAAACTCTTGAATATATCTATTCCAAAACTTACCTAGATAAACATTATGTTTTGTTTGTTCTATAACATCTTTTAAAGTTTTTTCTTT
>VTLG01014474.1_pt1 | contig 54952 bp, 54 predicted proteins | sample 4694571 | NCBI WGS metagenome assembly VTLG01 (sample SAMN12604809, study PRJNA352737) | marine metagenome | biome: ENVO:00000447; feature: ENVO:00000209|ENVO:00000569|ENVO:01000036; material: ENVO:00002151; isolation source: viral sequences binned using virsorter ... | reverse complement strand
ACGCCAATAATTAAATACAGCACCAAATGGTAATGCATTTCTTATTGTATTATTTAAGACAGTATCGTCTGCTATATGAAATAAATACTGCTTATTAAACAATATTTCTCCATCATTTATCAGTATTTCATTACGATAGTCTTTATACTTATACACAGTATCGGTGTTTGTTACATACAAGGTATCTGTTCTATCAACAAATACTTCGTGCATCTCCTTCTCTATCTCAACAATAGTTTCAGTTAATACTGAAAAATATGCAATTGTAGAAAGAAATACGACTGCTGTTACACTATAAAATATATCCTGACTTCTCATACTATACCTCACTTTTATTATTTACTACTGGTTTACATACACAAGCTACATATCCACAAGTATTACAATTAGATGAATCTGTTTCTTCATAAGTTTCTTTGTAATCTTGCCAAGAGCCATATGACCAATCAGTATGCCAAGCACTACTTGAAGACGGGACAGTCCATTTATTAGCTACAATTTTAGCTAATTCATCTAAATGAGTATCACTTAAACTCTCCATTTGCTTCAACTCATCATAAGTAATATTGCATAAAGACTTATTCTTTATATCTTCTAACTCATCGGCATACCTGCCGACGAGTAGAAAACAAATAACTGCAGGAATCCACCAATAAGAGAAATCTCGAGTAATGAAACCAAGAGTAATTCCTGCAGACAATAATATTGCGAAGCAATTAAAATATGTATCACTTACAATACTTTTTACACTATTTAAATCCCACATTACATACCTCACTTTTAGTTAATTAAACACTTGCACAGGAACTTTACTTCTATTTGGTTCACTAAAATATTTACTACCTTTCTTTATAGCATTAAATACATTATCTGCTATTACTATAGTTACTGCACCATTTAATAAATTTACAACCTTATATTCTATCATTATTACATTACCTCATAGTTATGTGGTGGTTACTAACACAAGACATACACTATCCTCTTGCCGACTAATAACCACCACTTATTAAATTATACATTAAAAGGGAACATAGTTCCCTTTACTGGTTACCTTCTCAGGCACCTTAAGCAAACAACGCTTGCTTTTCTTCTTTGGATTGGACATTTGTAGAACCTGAACCAATCCAAATCATAGGTGTATCATACTCTTTACTATGACGAATGAGCAACCTATGATTAGGAGAAGATGCGATTTCGTCATTCAATGCTGAGAAGTCCTCATCCTTTAAGAGTTGTGACTCATTAAAGCATTGAATGCCATAAATCTTTATACCTTCAACACCTGTCTTCTCGCTTTTTGAAGGTATAACTGATACTGCGTCTGGCGCTACTATCTTTGATAGTAGTGCATTCATAGTATCAGTAAACTTTAAACCTGTTACAACATCTGATAAAACTAGTTTCTTATCCATTGTTTTCTCCTTGATAATTTTAATTGTCAAGAATAGAAGAGGCAAATTGATGACTAGTGGTTGATTGACTGTAGTAATGTAGTGAATGACGTATGATGATTGGTAACTCCTGTTACTTTTACTACACAGGTGAGGTAGTGTAAGATGTAGCGTATGTGTAGTAAAACAATGAAGAAGGAGTCATTCACTACATTAATACAACGCAACGAATCACACACACATAAGCACAAAGACACGCGTGTGAGTAGTATTAAGTAGGTGTGTGAGTGTGTGTGATGAGTGGTGGAGTAGGATGGGGCAACACAAATGAATACTTCAACAAGAGTTGCCCCCCACGCCCGTAAAATCAAGCACTGGGCATCAATGGTATATCAGGTGCACGCATTCTAAAATAATTTTTTTGAAATATTTTTGAAAAACACTTGTATTTGTCCCTGTTTTTACTATAAATTCTCCAACGTTAGTACTTACGTTACTACATCATTCACGACAAAAGGCTTGTAACTCCTCTCAATATGTTCTAGAACAGATACTTATGACTTAATACAGCTACTTTAAGTAGTACTTGGAATATTATCTGTTTTATAATTAAGTTATCATGTATAATTGGAGGTCGTATGGCAAAGACTAAGAAAAAGAAGAAGTTGGCTACGGTATTCACTAGTAGTATTGGTAATCCAATGCATTCTAAGGGTGTATAATGACTTATAATGAGTTTAAGGTAGGTAATGGTGGTCCTGCCAAAGATAATAATAATTTAAATCAAGAAGTATATAATGTGAGTAATGTTGAGAACCCTAGTAATTATACTCAAATGCTCGGTGAGATGGCAGAAAGGTATAAACAGACTCCTCAAACTTTAGAAGATTTAATGAATAGAATTGCATTTCATGAATCTGCGGGGGGTAACCCTACTTTACATCAATATGGGGGTGGTCCAGGGCGTGGATTATTCCAATTTGAGGCTGGAGAGGCCCAGGGTGGTGCTACCGCTATGAATAGATTACAAAGATATTTTGGAGAGAATGCTCCTGATTGGACTCAGTATGATTCTTCTGAGGGTGTTGATGCTGCGAAACTTAGTCCAGAGCAACAAAAGATGCTTTTTATGGCTAATTTACGCTATCATCCAGAGGCTAGTTTGACTGGTGTAACTCCAGAGAATCTTGGTGAATCATTTTGGGCACCATATCATTGGGCAGGAGATGCTGCAGATAAGCCCGCTAGATTACGTAGTTTCGATGAGTCTATGGGAGCTTATGATTTACATAATAAGCCTACAGCTGAAGAAAGAGCTTTTATGGAGTAATATGTACGAAATAGATATAAATCATAAGGACCAGGGCAAGGTTACTTATATAGTTTACCGTAAGGAAGAAGCAGATAAGGGTGGGATTCAATTTAAATACTGGAAAGAAGCAGAGCAGGGCGATTATGCCGTCTCTGATGACGATTATGTTGCAAAAGTTATCAAAAAGACAACTTATACTGCAGACGATGGTCGTGATAGTGTATATATGCGTTTTCCTTGGGGTTATACCTTTTATAATCCTAAGTATGATTCTAAGAAACTTGTGGTGGCTGGGAGGAAAACTAATGTTACTTTTACAGGGAAAAGCTATATAGAGGTACAATCTGGGCAGGATAAGATGAAAAACCTAGCTCAGATGTTTGCATTAAAGCCAGATTATGATTTAGCCATTGAATGGGCTTTGGGAGCTGTAACTAACTCTCAAAGACGTAAATGGAAGAGAACAATGAAATCGGAGGTTTTTAAGAAGATGGTTAGAGAAGAATTACAGAATTTGTTATCTGAGCATGGTTTAACTGAGAAATATACTCTAGACTTACTTGAAGATGCTATAAGTGTAGCTAAGGACAAGAAAGATGTCCCTAGTATGATGCGAGCTGTGGAGAATCTACAGGATATGCATGGAATGAAAGAGAAGTATATGGAGAAGACTGTAGATAAGATAGAATCTAAGTCTGTATCTATGATAGATGATATAGTTAAAGAAGAGTCGCATATAGAAGCATCTAGAACAACTACTAAACCTATAGATGATTAATATATTCTTAAAACTAGGCTATCGCGCTGCAAAACAGGTTTTAAAGTTATCAAGAGCAAATCCTGGTGATGAGAAGATGCTTAAAGCTATTGCTTTAAAGAATAAGGTTTCTCCTACAACAATGAAACATATGGCTAGAGAAAGGTTATCTCTTGTAAAATGGCAAAATTCTTTAAATAAAAGAAATGTAGAAGGAATTAAAAGTCCTATGGAAAGAGTAATGGCTGATAGAGATATTTTAAGGATTAAGAGGATTACTCAAAAAGAATGGCCTCTCTCTGGAAAAGTAGTTAAAGATGAAAGAGAGACAGCTTTTAATGAAGTTATAAAAAAAATGTTCCGTAATTAATGAATTATGAAGAGCGTTATGCTCAGCAACAAGCGCTAAAGAAGCTATATACGAATATGGCATTGTTTGGAAGGTACTGCTTCCCAACAGCCCTCCGAAAGGAGATACCTCCTTTCCACTTCGATATATACAAGTCCTTATCGGATAACGAGCAACGAAGGGTCGCAATAGCGGCCCCTCGTGGCACAGCAAAGAGTACAACCACCTCACTTATATATCCTTTGTGGAAAGCTGCATTCAAACGTAGTGACGAGGATTTATTCATTGTTATTATATCAGAATCCCAAACTCAGTCTATAAACTTCTTATCTAGGATAAAATACCATTTATCTCATTCAGATGTATTTCGAGAGATGTTTGGTGAGATGGGGCCAGAGACTGCAAAGAGATGGACTAATAATGATGTTATACTTGCTAATGGTACTAGAATCATAGCTGTGGGTACAGGACAGAGAGTTAGGGGTTTTATTGAAGGTGATACTCGTCCTAACCTTATTATAGTAGATGATTTTGAATCAGAACTAAATGCTTTTACCCCAGAGGCTAGAGCCAAAAATAAGAAATGGATGACTGAAGCTGTTATTCCATCTCTATCAGATGATGGTAAACTTGTTTTGATAGGTACCGTTATATCTGAGGATTGCTTTTTATATTGGATAAAGGAATCATCATCTTGGAATGTACTATGGTATAGTATATGGGATGATGATGAGAAAAGTATTTGGCCCCAACGATTCCCGCATGAACGTATAATGCAAATTAAGGAAGAATTCGCAAGTATTGGTAACTTAAATGGATTCTATCAGGAGTATATGAATATTGCACAATCTCCTGATAATGCTCCTTTTAAACCAGAATGGATAAAATTACATCATAAGGACTTTGAAATACGAGGTGGGCAGGGATGTTTAGTTCAAAAGATAGATGATGAGGAGAAAGTTATACCTGTTGAGGTATATAGTGGGGTTGACCCAGCATCCTCTTTGTCAGCTAGAGCAGATTATTTTGTTATAGCTACTATTGGAGTTGACCATGAGAATAATAAATATGCTATTGATATTTTCAGAAAAAGGATATCTCCATCAGAACAACCTCAAAAAATTATAGATACTTATATAAAATATAAACCTAGAAGAATGAAGATTGAAACAACAGGTTATCAGGAGGCATTAAGAGTTGGAGTAAGAGAAATAATGAAAGAAAAAGGTTTATACATACCTGGTCTTGAAAAAGGAGTGAAGCCTAGAACTAGAAAGTCGGAAAGATTGTTGTCTATGGTTCCGATGTTTGCTAGAGGTCAATTTTACTTTAGGCCAGAAGATATAAAGGGACAGCAAGAATTTTTATCATATCCTAGAGGAAAGCATGATGATGTCATGGATGGGATATGGACCGCCCTTGACGGGGCTAAACCATGCCGATTAAAGGAATATTCTGAAGAAAATACAAAAAAGAAAAAGAAAAAGAAATTCCTTGATTGGATGACTATGTAGGGGTTAAATTGCAAGATGGCATATACCGCAAAAAAGAAACTTTCAGGTAAGCCTTTAGTTGATGAGACGTTAGATTTATTTCAAAGGTACGGTTCTAAGCGTGACAACTGGGCTAAGCATGCAAAAGAAGACAAAGAGTTTCGACTTGGTAGACAGTGGACAGAAGAACAGGAGAACATATTGACCGCTCGTGGTCAAGCACCTATTGTTGTTAATAGAGTTCATCCTGCTGTAGAAGCTGCTAAATCTATGATGTCTGCTAACAGACCGTCATTTAGAGTAGCTCCTAGAGAAGATTCTGATAATAAGGTGGCTCAAGTACTAAGTTCTATGTTATCATATATGTATGATATATCTGATGGTCGAACAATCATAAGACAAATGATAGATGATTATTATGTGATGGGACTTGGGTATATTCATGTATACCAAGACCCAATGATGGATATGGGAAAAGGTGAGGTATGCATTCATGATGTTGACCCTCTTGATGTATATGTCGACCCTAATTCTAGGGATAAGTTTTTTGAAGATGCTGAAAATATTATAATATCTAGATTATTTACTAAAGAACAAGCAGCAAATCTTTATCCTATGTATGCAAAGGCTATAAGAAATGCTGATAATAGTTCTGGTGATTTTGACCATGATAGGCCAGAAACAGGTAGAGCTAATGATATGTCTAGTCATTTTCCAGAGGATGTTGATAGGACAGAGAATACAGATTATCTTAGAGGATATGAGAGATATTATAAGGTTGTAGTTGATAGATACAGAATATATGAAACATTTAGCAAGAAAGAACATCTATTAAATGAGGATATGTACTCACGATATGTTCAACAACAAGCTTGGATTATAAATGGTCAGGTAATAACAGATTCGCAACAAGCACAGCAGTTGCTTGCTCAAATGGAAGAACAAAGGCAGCAGCATCAAGCAGGAATGCAATCTCAAATGACTAGTATGGGTTTAGAAGATGGAGCAGAAATTCCTGATATGCCTCAACCTATGGAAGTTGAAGAGTTAGTATTTGCAGAATTAATAGAACGAGGATTAATTCAAGTAGTTACTACTCAAGTTAAACGTGTTAATATGTGCGTAATTATGGGTAACAAACATTTATATTCGAGAGAATTACCTATAGAAAGGTATCCTATAGTTCCATTTATGAGCTTGCATACACGAACTCCTTATCCTCAGTCAGATGTTAGGATGATAAAGGGATTACAGGAGTATATAAATAAAATGCGTTCTTTGATAGTAGCTCATGCTACAACAAGTACTAATACAAAGATACTTGTACCCGAGGGTAGTGTAGATATGGAGCAGTTTGAACAAAAGTGGGCTCAACCTGGAGTCGCAATACCCTATGACCCAACTGATGGAGCTCCAATGCCTGTTCAACCTTCTCCACTCCCAAATGAATTGTATAGTGGAGAACAAGTAGCTAAGCAAGATATAGACCATCAGCTTGGATTATATGAAATGATGATGGGCAACTCTCAAGCTGCTCCACAAACTTATAAGGCTACTATTAGTTTAGATGAGTTTGGACAAAGAAAAATTAAATCTAAGTTAGCTGATATAGAAGCTGGCTTAACTAAAGTTGCTCAGGTAGCAATACCTTTAATGCAGCAACTTTATACGCAAGAAAAGATATTTAGAGTTATACAACCAAATAACTCTTTAAGTGAATTTGTAGTTAATAAGAGACTTGTTGATGATAAAACAGGTGAAATTAGCATATTTAATGATATTACAATTGGAAAATATGATGTAATTTATCTAGCAGGTAGTACATTACCTTCTAATAGATATGCAGAACTTGAATTTTATATGGATGCATATCAAAAGGGACTTGTTGATAGAGTTGAAGTTCTTAAAAAGACTGAAGTCTTTGATATGGAAGGTGTGCTTCAAAGAACAGACCAAGTTGGTCAGTTACAAGCACAGATACAACAAGCTACAGAAGAAATTAAGAAATTGAAGGGTGACCTACAAACAAGAGATAGGGAATCAGTCAACTTAAGAAAGAAAGTTGAAGTTGAGAAGTTTAAGAATGAGCTTGACCAGGTAAGCAATAAAGCGAAGGCTGCAGGCAATGTCTATGAAAAACGACTCGATGATAACTTAGCCGTAATCAAGCGTGATATCGCTAGTTCGATTAAAACAGAGACTTCAACCTCTTCAGGCGGCAAGAAGAGCAAGTCAAGGGAGAAAAAGAAAAAATGACAGATAATACAGTAGACACTCCTCAAACAGCTAATCCTAATGACTCCAATCAGGCGTTTGAAGGACCATGGCCAACAGAGGACTCTAACAATACATCAGTTGAGGATGCATTTTTTGGTAGCCAGGAAACAACAGAAGCACAGGAGCAGGCTCCAGTAGAAACTGAGACCCCTGCACCCGCACCTATACAGGAGCAAACGCAAGAGTATACTGCTAAGAATGATGAGAAACGTTTTGAATACTGGCAGAGTCAGGCTTCACAACGAGATAATCAGTTAGCAGAAATGCAGAAGCAAAATGAAGCATTGCAAGCTCAAATGCAGGCAATGCAGAATGTTCCTCAACAGGCGGCAGAACCTGTGGAAGAATTTCCTGCACCTCCAGAAAAGCCCAAAAGACCTAGAACATTTAGTAGAGAGGAAGCCTATGGCGACCCCAATAGTGAAAGTGCTAGGTACTTAGATGAATATGAGGAATGGCGTGATGGCATAACTGAATACAATACTCTTAAACAAGAGTATACCGTAAATCAGATGCAAGCAAAGTTGGATGCTCAAGAGCAACAGAGACAAGAAGAGATTCAAAGACAACAAGCTTATGCACAAGAACAGCAACAGCTTCAAGGTGTCAATACTCATCTACAAGGTCATTATGGTTTTAATGATAATGAAGCTCAAGAGTTTATCCAGCAGATGTCAGACCCAAATTCATTGTCTTTAGATAATCTTGTGCAGTTATATAGATTGCAGAAAGGCCAAGGTCAACCTAACCAGAACGCTGGCCCGAGCCCTGAGTTTCAACAAACTCAAAGAGCTCAGCAAATTCCATCTCCGATGGGGGTACAGACAGGTCAAGGTGGCGGGAATGATGCTAAATCTGAATCTGATAAGATTATGGATAGTATGATAACGGATTTTAATAATAAGAATCCGTGGTAACCAGCTCTACTCGAAGGTCCCACGACAGCTGAGAGAGAGTTAATTTAAGGAGAGATTATTGTGGCAACAGCAAGTACATTATACACAAATAATCCGTCACAGGGACAATCCTGGACAGCTTCCTTAGATAATACGCGTAGAAAGTTTGATTTTGGTGATAGGGTTGCCGAACTTGCTCCTCAGCAAAGTCCTTTCTTCGTATATTTAAATAAGGTGGCAAAAAAGCCCACTAATGACCCAGTGTTCAAGTTTCTTGAACAAAGACATCAGTGGCAAAGACGTACATTCGAAGTAGATACAGCAGTAACAAGCGCAGCATGGGATACTGGTGCAGAAACTGCAGGAACAGCAGCAGATGCTGGTGCAGATTTATATATATCATGTAATTATGATAAATATGGTAAAATCACCTCTGCTAATAATCCTTGTTATTTTATTCTTCCAGGACAAGTTATAGCTATAGCTAATGACGATGGTACTGTACGAAGATTTAAAATTAGTGAGGATGCTCCTGTAACTACTACTACAAGTAATTATAGTGATGGTGATTTGAATGCAATAGGAATAAAACACTTAGAGCATTCAACTGATTTAAGTACTGTAATTACATCAGAATCTTTAACTCCATTAAATGATATTGATGCAGCAGAATCATTTGCAGGTGGAAATAAAGGTCAAGTGATTGGTAGTGCATGGGCTGAAGGAACTGATTCTCCTATAGGTTGGGAAGACAAGTTGTTCGACAGAGAAGGATATTGCCAGATATTCAAAACTGGTATGAATATATTCTCTGGAACTTCTCTTGCTACAGAATACAGAGGAATTAAGAATGAGTTTCAAAGAATATGGCAGGATAAGTTAATGGAACATAAAATGGACATTGAGCATGCTATGTTATTTGGAACTGGTTATACTACTTCTGCTATAGAAGCTACTGCAGGAACTGCTTCTACTAGATACAGTTGGGGTATTTTACCTTACGCAGAATCTTATGGCAAAGTATATAACATGTCTTATGCTTCTTCTGGATACGATGCTTTCTTAGATGCAATGGAAGATTTCTTTGCACCTGAGGGAGGAAATTCTGGAAATAAGCTAGTTCTTTGTTCTAGAAAAGTCATTACTTATCTTAATAAATTAGGTAATGGTTCTTTCTTAAATAACTCTGTAGGTTCATCTCAATATCGATTAGATGTGCAAAATATCAAAGGTTCATTTGGACACCAAGTAACAATGGTAAATACCATTTTTGGTAATTTACATTTTATTGCTGACCCTCTACTTAGAGGCCCTTGGGAAGATTATTGTGCAGCTGTTGATATGAAGAATGTAGCATACAGACCACTAGTGGGTAATGGTATTAGTCGAGATACTATGATAGAAACTAATGTGCAAGATAACGGCATTGATGGCAGACAAGATATGGTTCTGACTGAAGCTGGACTTGAGATTAGTCTTCCTGAAACTCATGCAGTTCTTAAGTTTTCTTAAGTAGGAGGTAGATTATGGCTTGGACAGAATCAAGTGTGAATGGTTATACTATCCTTGAAGAGGCTGGCTTAACTATTGCAGATAATGAAGGTGGAGATACAGAGTATGTTACTGTTTCATCTGTTATTGATACAGGTAAATATCCAGGATGGGAAGGTGCTAAATTTCCAGTAATGGTTAAAGTGACTACTGCTGGAGGTGGTGCTGGAGTTATGGATGCATTTTTGCAGACATCTCATCAAAGCGCTGCAACTGGAGATACTTTTGGTGGTTCATCGGTTACTCCTTTATGGGCGGATGCAACAAGCGCGCAAGATTTAACTGCTACGTGCTTAGTTAATGCGACAACGTCTAATACTGGACAAATTGATGCTTCTGATGTAAAAGCTCCTTATGCAAGAATTGCATTAAAGGTAGCTAGTACAACAGATATAGCTAATAGTAATGGTCGCTGTACTATTACTGTAGCTATACCAGGAGGACAAGCTAGTGAAATATTGTCAGTTGGCGGTATTGGAGTTGACCCATCATAATAATGATGTAATAATAGTTAAGGGGTCTTTATGGCCCCTTAACATAACTTTGGAGAAAAAATGAGTGATTTAAAAATAACGCATGCAGGTACAGAGCAAACGTTAACATCTCAAGGTCCTATTAGGCCTGGAGCTGCATTAGGTCAATCTGGGAGTATATTTGTTGATGGAACAGGTGCTATAGCTCCTCCAGATGGAATGGTATTTGTTGCTATTACAATGGTAGAGGATTGTACTTTTAATGCAACAGATGGATTAAAGGCAGAAGATGAAAATAAATGGTTTAATACTAATGCAGCGGCACATAATGAGTCTGCTGGTTCAGAAACCAGCTTACAGGGTAGTGGTGGCGTAGAATTAGATGCAGGAAATGTATTCTCAGCAGGTATGACTATATACGGTAGATGGACTGATATTTTATTAACTGATGGCAGTTGTATAGCTTATTTAGGATAGTATGCTAGGATTAGGAAATAAACTTTCAAAGACTAGTACTTTAGTAACTCCAGGCATCATAACAGATAGTCTGGTTATGAAACATATGTATCCTGCAGGAGCAGTACAGCCCCTAAGTGATGGTGCTGCATATTTTAATGGTAGTTCTTATATAGAAATTGCGACTGGAGCTTTAGATATAAGTACGACAGATTTTAGTGTTACAGCATGGATAATGCCACATGGTAATGCAGAGTATGATTGTGTATTTGCTAAGAGAGATAGTGATAATGATGGTTTTCAATTCGATATGCGTAGCGGAGCAAATGCATTCGGGGGAGCTATTGATGATGATGATAGTACAACTGTATCTTCTGCTGGTTCAGCAGGGTCAATTCCCGATGGAACTTGGCATCATGTTTGTGCTGTAGTAGATAGAAGTGACAAAATAACATACTACCTTGATGGAGCATTTTCTTCTGAGTCAGGTAGTATTACTTCTATGGGTGCATCTGTAGAATCTTCTTCTCCTTTTGTTATAGGTGCTAAAAAATATGCTAATAATACTGTTGCTGGTCAATTTAATGGATATATATGCAATGTAGGGTTATGGAGCAGAACATTAACTCAACCAGAAATAAAATCAATTATGTGGAAACAGTATGCAGATTTAACAACTAGTGAAACATCTAGTTTAGTATCATGGTGGAATTTAGATACCGATGCAAATGATTCACATGGTTCAAATAATGGGACACTATCATAATGCCAGCTACTATACAAAAAATATTAAAACCAACTAAATACAGAGCAGTAGATACTTCTACGTCTATACAAGAAACAGTTAATATAATTTTAGATGGCGAGTTCACAGAAAATGTATCTGAAGGAGGTACTGGCTCAACTTATGGATGGTCTTGTGCAGACCATTGGGCTATAAATAGTGGAACTGCTACTTGTACAGATGATACTGGTGCTGAAGGCAACTTATCTCAAGGTTTTGCTTCTGGAATAATAGAAAACGGAGTAACATATAGAGTTACTTTTACGGTATCAGGAATTAATCAGCATGGAGGTTCTGGTGGATTTAGGTTATTAATGTATGATGGAGATGGAAATTATGATATAGGGACATTAAGAACAACTGATGAAACATTCATTGAAGATTTAACTATAGGAAATTATACAGGAGGTACTCTATCATCTAATAAATTCATTATTCAAACTTATGGTGACCCAATATCTGGAAGTATCGATAATGTTTCAGTAGTAAGACTAGAATCCTTCGGCAACAACAATCATGGACAGATATATTCAGGTAGAGCATTAGAGTTTGATGGTGTTGGTGATAGATTTGCTACAACTGGTGGTGGTACTTACAATACCCCCTCTACTGAGGTTTCTGGAGTTAATTCATTTGAGGATGGAAAGTCATGGACTCTTGCTGTATGGATGTATTTAAATGGAAGACAAGATTGTTATGTAATTGGAAAAGACCAAAGCACAAGACCTCACATATTTTTAAATTCAGATTCTAGTATACAATATCTTGAATTTAGGGCTGAAGATACTGGGAATGATTATTATAGATTTGGTTTATTTCCAGAAAATACTTGGCATAGATTAGTAGTTACTTCTAATGGAACAACTATAAGTGCTTATTCTAATGGTGCTTTAATTGGAACTATTACTGACGGCATGGCCTCTACTGATTCTTCTGGTTCTTTTACTTCTACTGAAATGTGGTTTAGTGGGTGGGGAGTGGCATATGAATCTGGTGGAAATTATGGAACCTCTTTAGATGGAATGATGTCTGATGCTCAAGTATGGGATGTAGAATGGACTCAATCTGATATTACTTATGACTATCTTAATCCTGAATCTTTAGCATTAAATAATGGTGGTACTTCACTTACAGAGTCTAATCTAAAACTCTGGTATCCTATGCAAGATGGACATAGAGGTCAACAATCTTATATACTTGATGGAGCTAATACAGGATTGGGTGATGAGGTGTTAGGCGACCCTGAATTTAATACAGATGTAGCTGTTAATACTGCAGGAACTTATTGGACTACAGGAACTGTATCAGATAGTGGATGGAGTATTTCTGGAGGAAAAGCTATACAAGATGGAAGCACTGATGGTGGTGCAGATAATTTCTTTAAAACAAGTAGTACTGTTTTTGTTACTGGAGTTACTTATAAAATTACTCTAGATGTTACTTCTACAACTGCAGGAGCTTTATTTGATGTGAACGATATAAATGGCACAGTGTATTCAAATGTAGAGGCTGGCACTACTACTTTTTATTTTACAGCAGGTGGCAATAGGGCGATTGGTATTGATGCAGGTTCTGGAAAAGTATTTGATATAAATAGTATCTCTATCAAACCTGTAAACGACAAACATCATGCAACTACTGTGTTTTATGGTGATGAGTTACTAGCAAATGTAGATATGGAAACAAGCAGTGGTAGTGCTACAGGTGGAGGAACAGCTATTGCTAATTGGAGTGATTTTGGTACTCCTGCAGCAAGAGAGCAAAGTACTACTCAAGCTCATGGTGGTTCAAATTCTTGTAAGTTTACTGTTAATGCTGAATATGAAGGTATTGAAAGTGATGCATTTACAGTTGTTGCAGGGAGAACTTATTACTTAAGTTGTGAGGTTTATCCAGACGATACTACAACTGTAGATATACGAATGATACAAGGTGGTGGCTCTACAACATTAACGCAGAATTTTACTGGAAAAACTGAAAATGCTTGGAATACAATTACAACTACTTTTGTATGTACTCAATCTGGAGATGGAGCTCATATTGTATTTTCAAGTCCTACTGGACAAACTTCGGGGAGTTGGTATATAGATGATGTTACATTTAAAGAGCAAGGCACAGCTACAGGCTGGACAGATGCAGACCAACAACTAGATATACCTCAAACAGCATTACAATCTTATAATCAGTTAGCTTGGTTTGATGGACAATCAGGTGCCGATGCTACATTAGATAGTCAGATTAATACTGGTGGCAGTTCATGGTCTTTTTCTTTTTGGCTTTTTAATAAAGATACAACAAAATCCTTTGATTTTATTATTGGTAGTAGTGGTAATAGAAATTTATCAGTTGATAACAATAGTGATAGAAAACTTTATTATCGAGCAACTGATAATGCATATTATGCCTTATCTGATGCTGTTATTCCTCAAGGAGAATGGGTACATATTGTAGTTACTGCTAGTGGTGATTCAAATATACTTGCATATATAAATGGAGAAGTACAAACAACTAATAGTAGTATGAGCGATACTGAACTTCTTGTAGATAGATTTATGGAAGGGTATACTGCAGGTGGTGGTTATGAATCACTGGGAAGTATAACCGAGATTGCATATTATGATGCTAGATTAACATTAGCAAATGTACTGGATTTATATAATGACGGTAAAGCGAAATCAGCATTAGAAGCTAGTGGCAGTGGCGATTTAGTAGGCTATTGGAGAAACAATGGAATAGCTGAATGGAAAGATTTAAAAGGCAGTAATGATGTTAATACAAATAATGTTGTTGAAACCCTATTACTCCCAGCAGGAGTAGATGCTTCTAGAGATAATCAAGGTTTCTTAATGAATAGGCAGAAGGATACTAATAGTTTGAATCTGTGTGATGTAGGTGATATAACTGATGATAATACTAAGATGAATTATATTAAATTAAACAATAACCCACTTGCAAATTTATCAACAAGCAATCATCCATTTAGTATATCTGTATGGGTTAAAAATTTAAGAACTCAAGATAATGATTATCATGGAATAATTACTTGTGCAGATACTGATGATATTATGTTTGGTATTGGAGTAGAAGCTGGAGAAGATTTAAATATTATGTATGATGCTGATGGATTATCAAGAGGAACAATTGCATCAGGTTCAGTTGTGCCTTTAGATACTTGGACGCATATTGTAGTTTGTTATGCTAAAGGAGCTGATACAGCAAGTAGTAGTCACGCTACAGTTTTAACTGATGGTAATGCAGCTTTTGATGTAGATGAATTAATCGGGGCATGGCTCCATAATATTGATAATACTGAATATGGAACTGTAACTGATAATGATGCAACTACTATTACATGTGGTGCTGGTGGTTTTGACCATGATAGTGGTGATAAATATCATATAATTAAAGTTTATATAAATGGGACTGTTGATACAATAGATGTTAATAATGATACTGGCAGTCCAGATGATACTGATAATGAACCTTCTTATCAAATTGGAGCTGATGATAAAGGGAATAGGCAATTTGTTGGAGAAATAGATGATTTATTAGTATATGATAATAAATGGTTAACACAGAAAGAAGTAACAAGAATTTATAGCGCAGGTAAAAGGAGTCACAGATAATGGCACATTATGAAATGTATTTTTGTATACCTAGCAGTGCATTTAATAGTGCTGTTGGAACTAAGATAAAAGAACTATATCCTTTAGTAGAATCAGTAGATGAGGATACTGGAGAAGTAACATATAAATCAGCTCCCACATGGCATGATATCATCTTTGCAGGTAAGGTAGGTGCTCCTAGATATTCACATGATAAAGCCTTTTGTATTATTAAAGGTGAGTGGTCTATGAAGGAAGGAGTGTTGTCAGAGTTAGTTGCATTGGGTGCTAGTAAAGCTTATCCAAACTTTAGTATATTAACCAAGTCTGAAGCACAAGCTTTAGCAAATAGTTCAACCTTTACAGGAGAATAAATGCTAGTAGATAAAATAAGTGAAATAAAGATAGAGTTAGAATCTGTTATAAAAAAAGAACAGGAAGTAGAGAAAGCTTTATTGCAGGTCAAGGAACTTAAACTAAAGTATCTTGGTGCAATAGAAATTTTAGAGCAATTAAGTGAGGATAAAGACTTTAATTGTTGTGATGAAAAGAAAGATAAAAAGGATAAATAATGGCAGTTACAACCATTAAAGATAGAATAAAAGATTTAGCAGGTAGTGATATGAATGAAACTACATTTGTAAGTTATGATGATGTAATTAGAAATGCTGTTAATTTTATTATTGATTTAATTCCAGCAACATCTGAATTATGGCATCATCAAAGACTACCTAAGGATGAAATTATTGGCGATACTACAGAATTCGATAACAAAAGAATTTTATCTGTTAAAAGAAAATCTTCTGATAATGGTAAATATTATCCCTGTAGAGAAGTTTCGTTAAAAAGAGGTATACAATTTGATGACCCAGTTAGTATATTTTATGCAGTAAGAGACTATAGGAATCCTTTATTTTATATTAACGAAGTAGGACAAGTAGTTGTAAGGCCTGTTACTACTGCAGGTGCAAAAGCAACAGTTTATTATGTAGATTATCTAACATTAGATAATGCTGCAGATATATCTGGATATACTCAATTTGGTGGAAATAGTGCTACAGAAGGAATTCCTGAAATTGTTATGGATATTATTTGCTTACGAGCTGCTATTTTATTATTACAAGCTAGAGTAAGTAATGCTGTCCAAGATGATGAGGACACAGAGTTACTTCAATTATTGCAAGGGCAAATAGCTTCTTTAAATGCTTTATTCCAAGAAGAAGCTCAAAGATTAAATATACCATATAAGAGAATGGGGGTTTCAGATGACATTAAATGAAATGTTAGAATTAGTAAAACAACATCATCCACATATGGGAGAGATGGAAATTAGATATTTATTAAATAGAGCATCCGATGATTTTTGCGCAAAAACAGATATATTAAAGGACTCTTTTTCTCTTGGTAATAATGTTGATGCTGATAATGTTACTGCCTTAAAAAGGTATTATACAATACCTAGTGAAGTTTTAAAAATACGCGAAGTTTATTTAAATGATGTTCGTATCCCTCGTTTAATAGGCAAACCTATTATAGATGATACAAATATAGAGGAAATGTAATGAGTTCATTTAATACAAGTCCAGAGAGATTTTGGTATGTTAGTAATAATAGATTAGCACTTGTAGAGAAGAATGGGGTTTCTACGACTGACGGTGCATCTACTATATTTAAAACTATAACAGAAGCTAAACCTTTGAGATTACATACTATATCAAAAGCAGACCACTTTAATACTGGGTCAACTGCTGGAACTTCTGATTATAGCAGCACAACTGCAGGGCCTTTGGGAGATATTCCAGTTCAATTTCATGAAGCATTGGTATATAGAGCTATTGCTATGGGATATAAAACTCCTCCTGCATTACAAATAGATTTGGCACAATATTTTGATTTAGAGTATGAAAAAGTTGTAAAACAAGCTAAAAAATATGCTAGAAGTAATTTTACTGATGTTGGTCAAATAACTCCTGTGAGCTTTTAATGCCTAGTACATTTACAAGAGTTAAGATGAAAGGTAGAGTTCCTGTTAGGAAATCTACGTTAGGTGTTGTAAATGAAAGAATGGCAGTTACATTACCTTCTTTAAAAATAACATTAAAGAAAACCCAACCAGGAGATTTCAATTTTAGTGATTTTGATGGGACAACTGACGATACTGGAACTACTGATATATTTAATAGTTCTGGTTTTGATGATATTTATTTTAATACTATTGGCTCTAGTGGATGGTTTAGAGACACTGGAAGTACAACAACTTAGGAGTAAGAATGGGAACATTAACATCTGCCGTCATATCAACAACATATAAGAAACTTATATTTCAAAAAGACGGTGATAATAAAATATGGTATACTAATGGAAGTGATGTAGACACTGAAATTACTACATTCGCTAGTGCTTTAACATTAAGTGGATTAATTACTGCTAGTGCTGGAATTAAACTTAGTAATAGTTTAATATATGATTCTAGTGGCAATGAGGGTATTAAAGTCACAGCTACTGGTTCTGCAATTAATTATTTAGATGTTATTAATAGTGCTACTGGAAATGCTGTAACATTAGATGTTGATGGAACAGATAGTAATATAGGATTAACATTAGATGCAAAGGGAAGTGGTGTAGTTACTTCTACTCCTCAATTTGTTGCTACAGCAGGAGTTAAACTTGGTAATAATATTATATATGCATCTGATGGGGGTTCAACTATTACACTTGATACGTCAGATAATGTTACTGTATTAGGAGATATGACTGTTACTGGAGGTGATTTAACTCTTGGAGCAGATGCAGATGGAACTGATAGAAGTATTGTTTTTGGCCATACTACTACTAAAACCATTATGGGTATTGATGATACTCATGATAGTTTGATAATACATACAGGTTCTACTTTTCAAACCACTTTACTTGATAATGATTTTATTTTAGATGGTTCTGGTAATTTAACTATTGGTAATGGTGAACTTAGAACTGCAAAAATTGCTTATACCGATGGAGATGATGCTATTACTATTGCTAATGGAGGTGGAATAACTACTAGTGCAGGATTAACTGTTGCTGGTAATCTTACATTTACAGGAGCTAGAGATATTTTATTTACTGATGCTTCTGGATTAGAAATAAAGGATACTGGAGGTTCTACATATTTTGCTATGGTATCTGATGCTATTACAGTATCTCAACCTATGACGTGTTCTGGGAGAGTATTATTAAGTGGTAATACAGGTTTATCTGCTGGCTCTGGTATAACAGCAGCATCAGGAGAAGTTTATAAAAGTTGGATTGAACGTTGTGGGTCAGTTATAAAAACTAGTATATATATTGATATGAACAGTTTACAGGCGAATGGAGACCAAAAAGTAATTGGTAAGGATGGTGGTACTGCTAATTGTCATTTAGGACAGGTTACAACAGCATTAAATGGAGCTATAGTTGGAGGTAAAATGACATGCCTTGAGGAGCCTGCAACTGGAGATAGGGATATTGATTTATGTTTTGATGATGCAAGTACTGGAGCAGAGGCTGCTGATTTAACTGGCGAAACTGATTTAATAGTAAGAAATGGTGATTGGACAACTGGAGAAATGAGAACTTTTGGAACAGTTATTACTGCTGATAATTATTTATATTTAAGAACAGGTACTAATGCTAGTGATGCAACATATAGTGCTGGAAAATTTCTCATTGAATTGTGGGGAACAGTTTAGTAAATTATATTAAATAACTAGGAGAAATTATGGATTTGTCTTTTTTAACAAGTAATATGGGATTAATTACTGGCGGAGGTACTGCTGGATTAGTTCTGTGGGTTCTTAAAAAAGTTCCTAATGAACATATATGTTCTGTAGTAGAGACTGCTTTTGAGACTATAGGTAAAGCTATGACTCTAGGTCTAGCTAAATGGAAAGTTACTAGAGGAGTTTGGAATAAAACAATAGAACCTTGGCTTATTGACCTTGTAGATAATGTCGCTGGTGGAGCTGTAAGAGGATTCATCAAAGGATTAAGGTCTGACAAGTAATGTTAAGTAACAGAATGATTGTTTTTGAAGATATGATTGAAACAAAAACAGGAAACGTTCTGGTTGACATAGGTATTAATAATAAATATAATGCTTATAAAAATAGACCTAAACAATGCCCTGAATGCGAGAGTAAATCTGTTCGAGGGGTAGAGATATTAGGTGCATATGACGGCCCCATTTTATGGGGCTGTCTTGATTGTGGAAATCTTTTAAGAAGATTTGGCATAAAGAGAACAGAGCAAATGCTTAAAGCGGTAAAAGATACATATACTAATCCTAGCGATTGGGGGTTTAAAGAGCGTTCAGAGTTCTCGTAGGAGATTAAATGAGTAGAGATAGAGGCGTTGTAAAACGTGCTATTGTCACACCAGACAAGCATGTTCCTCTTCATGATGTTCTAGCCACTAGTGTGGTTCGTCAGGCAATAGAGATAATAAAACCTGATATATATATAGACCTTGGAGATTTAGGAGAGTGGGGTAGTGTATCTCATTGGCAATGGAAAAGAAAGAAAAAGCCTCCCGTAGAATATATTATTCCTAAACTTGAGAAAGAAGTAGATTCAGTGAATCTGTTTCTTGACAAAATAGATAGTTCTTTGGATAAAGCTGGGTGTAAGAAAAGGCATATTTGTGCTGGTAATCACGATGAGTGGTTAGACCATTTTGTTATGGAATACCCTTATTTGAGCCAATATGGGTTCAAAAAGGCAATAAAGTCTGATGATAGGGGGTATATATACCATAAGGCAGGAGAATACCTAAAAATAGGTAAATTATTCTTTTATCATGGTCATCATTTTAGTGGTCAATATCATACATCTAACCATTTAAGAAAGTTAGGTTGTAATATTATGTATGGACATCATCATAGTTTACAACAAGATTCTGTAACACATATGGATGGCCCTAAGTCTGCGTGGTCTTTAGGATGCCTTAAAGATATGTCAGATAAAAAGAATCAATGGTTAGGAGGGAGACAACATAAATGGGCCCATGCTTTTGGAGTGGTAGACTTTTTTACCCGTGGACATTTTACAGTACACGTCGTACAAATTATAGACGGAAGCGCCTCGTTATGGGGAGAATTAATAAAAGGTAAGAAAAGATGAGTAAAAATGTTATAAGCGATAGTCTAGCAGTGACAATTAACTTTAAATGGTTATTACAACTTATGGCGTTTGTCTCTACTATAACCTATGTTTTTTATACATTCCAAATGAAATTAAATGATATGTCAAGGCAGATTGATGATAATATGTCTGAACTTCAAGAACTCATTATGATACATGAAAGGGAGTCTGAAATTAAGATGACAGAAATGGAGAATACTATTAAATGGTATGAAGGGCAACTTAATGTAAATCCTTTATCCTGGGGAAAGAAGAAAAAATAATGGATGTTTTAGCAATACTTGAACAATATGGTATTCCAATTTGTGTATCAATAGCTTTTGGATTTTTTATATGGAAACAAAATAAATTTATACAAGATACTTTAATGGAAGAATTGGAAGAATCTTTTAAAAGATTAGAGGGAATTGTTATAAAACTAATAGATGCGCAAAAAACTATGCAAATGGAACAAAAAGATATAAAAGCTAGCTATCATGCTATTGTAGAAATACTTAGTAGTTTAAGTGGAAATGGATTAAAGGAAAAGTTTTATAAAAAAAGGGATGATAATAGATGGTAATAGCAGAAAAAGTTATTAAATTAGCTATTAAAATGATTGTTAAAAGATTTAAATTAGATAAACTAGAAGAAGTTTATGCATATGTTTTTGGTCAAAATGAATTAGATGAAACTGTTAAAGATTTAAAAAAGGAACAAGTGCAACAGAAAAAAAGAATGGATAAAATGGAAGAATTGATATCAAGAAGTCCTATTAAAAAAGCAGAACTTAAAAAATGGTATGAAAAATAATGCCTAAAAAGAATATAGAAATAAAACAATTTGATAAAGGTATTGTTAGTACAGCAGCATCTAAGGATGTTAATGAAAATACTCCTAAATATTCTAGGAATATAGAATCTCAATTAGCAGATGGTAGATTACAGGGAGTTAATAAAGATACTGTACTCACAACTAGTGGATTTACTGATTTTAAAATGGCAAAGGGGGCTCCGTATCTCAGTGAAGTTGATATTCGTATGGGACATACTAATACAAGTCATTTAGGATTAAGTACTGGCGCCAATAAAGCAACTACAATTTCTAATCTTACAGCATCAGATTCAAATGATGCAGGTGAATTATATCAATATGGTATCTATGCAAAAATGACTCAATTGCGTTCTCAAGTAACTGGTCAAGATTTAGGTGGTGGTGCTGGTGTAGAAGGAAATATGGAAGAATTAGATTATCTACTTCCAGCAGGTTTTTCATATTTAGGGTATAATCCTAGTTATATGGTTGAAATTCGGGTAGATACTAATAATAAAAGTCCTCATTGGGATGAAGTTATGCAGGGAAGTGGAAATAAACAATTAATACTATTTGACCAAACTGGACATATGAGATTACTTTCTAATATAGATGGAACTAATCCAGATTTTATAAAACCTACTGGTAGTGATTCAGTTAGTTTTAGATATTTAAATGAAACTAATCCATCCTTTTTTAATACTGATTTTAAAATAGGGCAGCTCCCTTGGGAGTCTGCTTATCCTGGGGATGGGACTCCAGACCATGATGCAACCAATGATGGATGGATGTTTTCAGCAGGTAAATTACTTAATCCATTTCACTTATATTTTTTAAAAATAAATAATAAGGGAGTTTATTTTAAGATTAAAGATACAAGTGAGCTTGGAGTAGTTGATAATGGATATAATAATAAATATCAAGAAATGGTTGATTTTTCAAATAGTAATGAAATAGATAATACTCCACCTTTACATGAAATAGAAATGGATTGTAGTATGGCTAATTCTGGAATTAATCAAGCATTATTTCTTAATGGAATAGCAACTTATTTAAATGATGCTGCTGGAACTTCACCATTTTTACAAGAAATTAATTTAGCAACATATAGTTATAGTGCAGAAGATGGTTATAAATTAAATATTAAATTTAATGAGGAAAAAGTTCCTATTGTTGATACTGAAACTAATAGTAGTAGATTGCAAAATTTTGATTTAGCTATACAATATGTAGATTTAGATGGTTCTGGAGTTAGAGATGGAATTATACAATTTAATGACCCAAATTCCATGTTTAATAAAGGAGATGTAAATCCAGCAGTATATGGAACAGCTTCACATGTTTCTGTAGAAACTGATTTAGCTGAAGATTCGATAGTAGTTTCTACTAGTGAATTTGTAACATTACCAGATAAAACTGATAAAAATAAAATAAATTTAATTGGTATTTCTACTAATGAGAATGATATTCCTCAAAAAATAGTAAGCATTGAAGATATACATTCTAATTCAGTCGGAGGTCCTAATCATATTAAAAATGCTAAGGAAGGAGATTTTAATGCATCTCCAGGTGAGTATAATTTATTAGCCGAATCTGATAATGTTTTAGTTGGATTGGGAGGAAATTCAAATACTGCCTCTAAAGTAATATTAGAAACTGAGAATAATCCTTTAACAAATAATAATAGTGCTGGCTTGCAGATGGAAGATGCAGCATTAAAAAGACCATTCATAGATAAATTATTAGGTAGTTTCTCTGAATTTCTCGTTCATCCATTAGAAGGTTATTCTACTAATATATATGGTGCTATATATAATGATAACGAGGAGGCTACATATGATAATAGTGCAACTCAACCAGGCGGACATCCTTCTGATGGTTCAGGAGAAGGATGGAATAGAACTATTACATATGATTTTGTTCTTGAGAATGATGTTAGTTTAGGTTCTGTTTCATTATATGAAGGATTGACTGGTAGCGCATTTCAGTATCATGCTACTGATGGATTAAATAATGATAATCCTTATATACAGGTAGGGCAGATTTTTATTCTTGATGGAACTAATGATTTTGAAGATTATGGTATGCGTACATGGAAGAGATATGATTATGACATCACTGCTACTTTAGCAAAGGGTGATTTATTCATGTTTTGTGGGTATATAGCTGGCACTGATGATGTTCCTATTTTAAGGTATATAGGAAATACTGGAAGCCCAGTAGATGGTAATGATGATGATAATACTGTGGGAACTCCTGCTTTCGCATATGCTTTTAAAGAAAATGATAGTAAGATTTATAAAATAAGCTTAACAAGTACAGGCGCTGCTGATGACGATACTGCTTTTCCAGGAACTTCTGCAGGAGTTGTTCAAGATAAAAATGATTTTGATTATGCAATAAATAATACAGGTCAAAGAATAGCTGCTGTATCACTAAATAGCTTAACAGGTTGGTCTGGAACAACTGTATCAGCATTATCTATTTGTACTAGTCCTAGTTTATATAATTCTATTAATCTTCAAGGAGAGGATGAAGACCCTCATGGATTAAATAGTAATATTTATTATAAAACTGGCGATGTAAAACTTGTATATAGACATGGTGTATTTTATATAGCTAGCCATACTAGAAAGGAAAATTTATTTAGAATTAATTTAATTGATTTTTATGATTTAACTGAGGATGGACCAAAAATTGAAAGTTTAGGATTAGATTTTACTAATATCCCTAGTCAATTACATGCAGAAGATGGTAATGGGATAATTAGAAGAACAATAGAAGACCAGTTAACAGACAATGATTGGGACCCTAAAAAAGCTGAAAATTGGACTTCTATTCCTACAGCCGCTCATATTATTGGCATTTGCGAAACATTTGAAGGTGGGCAAATTTATGCTACTACTTCTGGTATTACTACTTGGGCAGGTCATCCTAATGTTATAGAAATCCAAACAAGAAATGCAAATAGGCTAACTACAGGAGACCATGTTAGATTTTGTGGATTTGATACTGCAACCGACGCTAGTCGACTAATGAATCAACAAAGACCCTTAGAAGTTAATTGTACTGGTACTGGACATTTTTTAGTTGACGCAGATGAAGATGTAACTCCAGTTGGTGGTCATTATATTTCCCCACATGCAGATATTGCTGGATATTGGTGGAATTCAAAAGTTTGGGTATTATATGGAAAGAGTGCAGAAGCAACAACTTTTAATGATTGGGATATGTTTTTATATAGTGCGAATACAACAAATCTTAGTTCTAGTAAAACTTTAGCAATGGCTGATAGAACTCCTCCATATAATCAAGCGAGATATTATATTAATAATCACGCTCCTTCAACAGATGAGGACCAAACTCTTATAGATAATAGAGTATTTTACCCAGGGCAATTCGCCTTTCTTAAGGATGATACTACTCCTGGATGGTCTACTACATCTGGAGAGGGATTATTATTTGATGATGTTGTTGCGCCTGGAACAGATATTGAAGGCGAATCAAACAATAATGGACGTGATTTGGTTGAATTTGGTATATATGACAAATCTGGTAGGTGGACATGTAATGGTATTGACCATGTACTTGACGCTGAAGCTAGTAGACCTACTGATTGGCCTGGAGGTAAATCTGGTCCAGATATACATAATATATTTGGATATATGGAATGGGGACATAATATAGGTTGGGTTATGGATGGTCCCGAACAAGATAATATTGGAAGGAAGATTAGCCCTATAAGAAATTCATTACATCCACATGTTTATCATAGTTGTATATATAAATCATGGGAAGTGTGGCCAGGAGCTGTAATAGAACCTCCAGGAGGAACAGATTTCTCTCAAGACCCATCAGAATCTGTTGGAATTGGCTCCGATGAATTACAAAATAATGATAATCATCCAAGACATGCTGTAACATTTTTAGGTAAAACTTTTGGTGATTTTGTTGTTGCTCCAGGAGTAATAACTAGAGAATATAGAAGTGATAATGAGTATAATACTCCTGATTGGGATTATACATTCACTAATGGGTGGGATAATGATTCTAGAAGATATATAAAGCATTTTAATGATGATTTTACATTATATACTATTGATGATTATAGTGGTCATAAAGGAATTCTTAAAGCTTTTGAAGCAGGTTGTGTCGGAGACATTGAGAATACTAGTGATTCTGTTAATAAAATAGGATTAGTTCATGGATGGCCTAATTGGGGGGGTCCTGAAATTGAACATCCATATGCAATAGCTAATGATGATGTAAGAAGTGGAGGTACTGGTGACCATGTTTTTCCTGATGATATTCAAGTAGGAACGCATAGCAGTGTAAATGGAGGTTATCCGAATCCAACTGATGCTTCTACTAACAAGGGATGGGATGGATATACTCCTCCTAGTTTATTTAATCCTGGGCAAGGATATTATGTATATATAAATAGAGCTTGGAAATGTCATAGTCCATTTCATCCAGGAACTATGGATATGAATATTGAAGGACCTAATGAGGATTATGGAAATGGTCAATATGTGCCTACTCCTAGAGCTAATGAAGGTTGGGGCTTTCAATTCATAACAACAGGAGAATCTACATCACAAGAGCCAGGGCCTACTAATATGCTTCATTCTAATAGATGGCATAATTTTAGTACTACTGCTATTGCTGATTCTTCTACTCAGGCACATGGAGAGTTTACTATGGGTGATTTAAGTTCAATAGCTACTGAAGAGGATATAGAACGCGGATATGTTGGTTGGCCTGATGTTCCTCCATTTACTCTTGGATATTGTCAATCAAGATTTCATTCTCCTTTTTGGAATGCTAATGGACATGGTCTTTCATCTCGTGATAATGCAATGAAAGTTCGTTCTTCTAGAATGTATTCAATTTGTACAATGCATAAAATTGACCTTTCATATGATGATGTATCAACTATAAAAATAAATAATGTTCATCCTATTGTAATGTTTAGTAATGCAAATAGAACTAAAAATGCTTCTAATTTTGCTTCTAATGACATTGAACTTAATGGAAGATTTTTTTATCCTTATAGGCCAGGATATGTATGTGGAATACAAAGAAAATCTGGTAATTCTACTCTTTCTGGAGCATTAGTATTAACTACTAATTTTGATAGTATTTTTAATATGTATTCATATGATGTTTTTGATTTTAGAAACCATGAACCTACTACAGGGTTTGCCCATCCAATAGGTAATCCTCAGACACCTAGTTTATTTATTAGAACTTCTACAGCTTTATGGCCTGATTGGCCAGATGGTACTGGAGGTCTTTTTAATGCAAATCATATTGGTTATTATCCTTTATTAAGCACAGGAACACATTATGCTGAAGTAATAAATCTTACTGGTGAAGCAACAAATTTTCAACCTGGTACTCCTGCAAACGCAGATGCAATGCAATTAAGAGCTTTGGGAGTTGATACTTACACAAATGCTATAGGCGATGATATGAAGATATTTCCAAAAGCTATTTCTAGTGCAGCCCTTGATGGTATTGTTGATGATTGGGATGATGTTTGGGTAAATGTTTCTTCTAATGATTCAGAAGATGTATTTTTTGGAGAAGAGACAACTTTTTTTAAACCTTATCATTCAACTGGTGCTGTATCTACAACACTTTTAACTGATTGTGGAGGGACTTTTGATGATAGTGGAGATATTTTTACTCCTGACGAAATAGCAGATAAAGATGGTACAATTAAAGCTGCAACTGAAGGATATTTTACATTAACTCCTTCAAGTAGTTCTACTGTTGGAACCTTACAGCCAGGTACTTATCTTTATAAATTTGCTTTTGAATACGATAATGCATACGATTCTCCGTTACAAGATTCACAACCATTTAACACAACATTAGTCGATATAACTGGAGATAACCATGTAGGCTATGATTATATACAATTAGATATTAATATTCCTTTATATTTAATGAATAATATTAGTCCACGAGTGACTGGAATGACTTTATATAGAAAATTTAATGAACCAGGTTTTGGTGATGCAGGTGATTATTCTTTACTTGAATCAATAAAATTCAATGATTCTGATTGGAGATATAATTCTGAAAAAGAAACTTATTATATTACAAAATATGATAGAGGTAATATAAAATCTACTTATACAAATACTACTGGATTACCAGAAAGTATTGTAGATACTAATTTAAATTATGGATTATCTGTAATTCATCATGGATATTTATATGTAAGCCAAGCATGGCATTCGGAGTTAGATGATGTTAAAAGATATATTTTTAGGTCTGCCCCTAATAATTTCTTTGCGTTTAATTGGATAGATGATTATGTAATTATGCCTGAAATTCCAATAGCTATGGTTAGTTATAACTCTAGATTGTATGTTTGGGGTAAAAGAAAATTATATAAAGTTGACCCTTATAATCTAATTATTGAGGAAGAATATGAAGGTGTTAGTATTGCTAATAAATTTGCATTTGTTAAAACAGAATATGGTCTTTTCTTTTTAGATAATAATAATATCTATCTTCATGATGGCAATAAACCAACTCCTATTGCTAATCCAATTTTACATATAACTGACCCAACTATTGTTTGGGATGATGCTGCAGAAGCAAGTCAAACATCTGGATACTATAAAATACAACAAGGATATTTAGAATTATTGAAATCAACTTTAGATAATGGACATAAACCTAATTTATTTTATCTTGCAAAAAATCACTCTTTAATTGTTTCTTTATCTGATGAAGCAGGTTTTGGAAAGACTTTATTGTATAATATTAAAAAACAACGATGGGATTTGGTGGATTCTCCTACTCCTATTTCAGTCAGTTCATCTAAGGATTCTAATGTATTAATAAATGATGAGAGCCAAATATTTAATTTCTTAGGAGCTGTTAGTAAAGAATATAGTCATTATAATCGTAAGGATTGGGATTGGATAAGTAAGGATTTAGTTATAGGAACAGATACACAAGACAAAGTATTTAAAACATTAACATTATCTGGACTACCTACTATATATAATTATGCTAATGATTCTGTTGCTACTTTCAATGGAAATGATAAAAATGATTCTATCCAAGTATTTTTAGATAATGAGCAGATAAATTTAACTTTAGATACTAAAAGACCACTTACTGAAGATTTTGGTAAAACACAATTATTATCTGGAATCGTAGCAGGTACAGATTTAGATGCTAGTGTTGAATACTTTAAAATAACTTCTAGATTAAGGACTAGAAATAGTGTTGATGGTGTTGATACTACTGCTAATAGTGGTATTAATTCTATGCAAACTTTTTTAAAGCCAGGACATTATATTAAAATTGATGATGAAATTATGTTTATTGTAGATACTATAAATCATATTATGAATTCTAGTACTGGAGAACCGTTACCTTCTCCTTATACTGCTGTTCAAGTATTAAGAGGTCAATTAGGAACCACAGCAGCAACTCATAAATCTGCTGAGGGGACAGGAACCGTAGATGGAGACGATTCTAATACTTCAATAATTTATTCTGTTTCTCCTAAATTTAAATTTCCTGGAGGAACAAAAGGAAAGCATTTAGAGTTAAGATTACATAAACAGACTGGACATGTTGATAGTATCGGGATTGTTTATAAATACAAATCTGTTAAGTAATGCCTCGTAAAAAATTATCTACAAGAAAATTAGTCAATAATTCAGTTATTGATAATGCTTTAAAGGATGTTTATGATAAAATAGATAAACTCCTTCCTATCACACAAGAAGAATTAGGAATAAGTAATTTCACTCCTATGATTGGCACTACAACATTTGTTGAAAATAGTGAAGGCCATTCATCTATTGCTATTTATACTAAAAATGGATGGCAAATTGATATTAATTCACAATATGAAGTTGTAAATAAAAATAGTTTTGTTCCATTATTAAGTACTAAAGGAAGAAGTAGAAAAATTATTAAAGGTGAAGCCTTATCTTATGATGATAAGGGAAGTATTCCAATTAGCAGTAAATCTGGTAAAAAATTATTAATTAAAAATGATAGTAATATACTTAAAGTTAGAAATGCTGCTGATACTGCCGATGGAGATATAGAAGTAGCTAATATAAGAGATTCTAATTCAAATGTAGTTATGGAAATAAATGCTATTTCTGGAACTAAAACTGACCATATAAAATTCACAAATGCAATTACAGGGACAGGTGCTTATCCTACAATAGAACCTGCTGGTGATTCAACCAATAAAAGTATTCAAATAAAAGGAAGAGGTACAGGAAATGTTTATATACAAACAACAAATTCTGCTTCATCTGTAGGTTTTCAAGACAACACAGATGCAGTGAGGTTAGTTGCCGACCCTGAAAACAAAAAATTTAGAATATTGGGACAAGCTACTAAATATGCTGAATTAGATTCTGATACTAGTGGAGAACTTCGAATAGCCACTTATGATGTAGATAATAATGTAGCTACTGGTCATATAAAATTAAGTGCTTGTGATGATGTGTATTTAGCGGCAGGCGGAAATAATGTTTGGTTAAATGGAGGTGGAGACCAAGATGACGCTACATTTGATATAGGAACTACATTTGGATTTTTTGATTTTGGTACTGCTAGTACTTGTAAATTAAGTTCTGCTAATAATTATGATTTAAATCTTATTGGTATGGGAGATGGAGATATTACATTAGACGCAGGAGGTGATGTTATATTTGATGCAGCAACAGGTATACATAAATTTTTATTAGCTGGTGATGCAGACGATTTATGCACATTGACAGTTGCAGCAAATGGGGCGACTACTATAGCTACTGCTGATAGTGATGGAACTACAGGGCATCTTACTTTAGATGTGAATGGAGGCTTGTATATTGATGTAGATAGTGGTGCGGCTCGAATAACAGCTGGTGGTAGTACGTTTACTCCTACACATTCAACTGATTTAGTAACTAAAGCATATGTAGATGGTGCAACTTATATGAAGCATACTGCTGTTTGGGGTGGCGAACTCCCAAGAATTGGAGGTTCAGGAACATGGTTTGGGATACCTACTGGCCATAATTTAGGTGCCCTTCAAATGGGGACTGGCTCATCTCCAGATACTTCATATACGGTAAGTACTACAGCAGATGATTTAGTAGTTTGTATTTGGGCTTCTATGCATGATATAACAGTAACAGGATGTAAGATATGGGTAGGACAAGGAGGTGCTACTAATACTGCTCATAATGTATCTTTAATGAGGTATGATATAGATGCAGATGGGGATTTATCTAATGGCGTAGAAGTAGGTAGTGGTGGCTCTATAAATAATGATGATTATAGCCAAGCTAGAGCGCATACTTTGACTTTATCAGGAACAGCTGCCGATTTAGATATAGATTTTAGTGATGGTCAAATATTAATAGCTTTTGTTGAGCCAGCAGCTGCATATAATTCCTATATGGCCGCAAAAGTAATTTTAGAATATACAGAGGTTATGACATAATGGATAAAATAGATATTAATGATACGCCAGATTTCGATGAGACTATAGAGGCAATAGTTAATAAAATTAATGAAATAATAGATTGGATTAATAGTCAATAATATGGTATATTATAATGCTATATTCTTTATAAAGGAAATGATTTATGCATAAGTTGTTAGAAAATATTAATGGATGGAATCAATCTGGTCCTGCTGGAAATGACAAGCAATGGGTTTTACCTGCGCTTGGTATAGCATCTTCACTTTATGGTGCTTGGCAAGGAAGTAGGCCTTCTGAAACTCAACCTGTCTCTCCATCTGAAATAACAGACACAATGAAACCAGCTCAAGATGTTATTGGGCAAATGCAGACTGGTTATTCTCAAATGCAGAATCTTGGTAAGGATTTAATAAACCCATTAAGTGTTGCTAATCAAAAACATTTTTCCTTATTAAATAAGCAAGGTATGAATCAGATAGGTTTGCAGAATATATTAGATACAAGACAAAGTGCAAATACTGGAGTTGATTCTGGAATACTACGAGCTCAACAAAGGGAGCAACAACGTAGATTACGAGCTAATTTATCAACTCAATTTGGAAATACTATGGTTCAAAATAGAGCACAAGGTATTGGAGTTTTAGGTCAAAGTCAAGGATTACTCGGTAATATTTTCCAAGGACAAGTGGGAATACAAGAGAATATAGCTCAATCTCTAATAGCTCAAAGACAAGCTCAAATGGAAGAAGAAAGAAGAAGAAGAGCGCAAACATCAAATTTATTTGGAGGAATAGGTGAGGGTTTGATGGGTTTGTATGGAAATATTTATCAAGCAGATAATGCTGTTGCTCCTACTACTAATATTTATAATACAACATCGGGATAATAAAATAATGGCTTTAAAATTTGATATGTCTAAAAATAATTGGCAAGATATGTATATGCAACAGATGGCTATGCAATCCCCAACAAGTACATATACTGCTGGTAAAAATATAGGTGAGGGCCTTGGATTATTAGGCACAGCATTACATGAAAAATACGGACCTGCTCAAAAAGAATATAAAGAATATTCAACAGCGATAGATTCTGAAAATATTTTATTACCAAAAAAAGAAAGGAAAATGAAACTTCCCTTTAAAACTTGGAAATCAATAAATTGGACTCCGAAGAAAGAAGCAGAAAGAAAGGTTAAACGTGAAGAAAGACGTGAAAATCGTAAAGAGACTGTATCAAATATATTAGGAGGAACTCAAGATTTATTAAATCAATTTGGAGAAACAAAATTAGGGAAAAGCCTTAAGAATAAGCCATGGGAAACTGTAGGTACAGGATTAGTTGGAGGTGGTTTAGTAGGTGGAATAGTTTCCGCAATGAGCCCTCAAATGCGTGTAGGTTCAGCTGGTCTTGGAGCTCTTGGATACGTACTCAGCCAAGTCTTAGACCCTGAAGACTTAAAGAAAGGTTGGAATGATGTAAAGGATAAATTTGCAGGATTACCCGATGATATTAAAAGCGGATTAAAAGAAAAGTATAATGATATTAAGTCATCAAAGAATCTGCTTGAATCTGATATTCGTAGTGGGAATTTTGATAAACTTACTCCATGGAATGATGAATGGGTTAGAGGCTTATTAGAAAAGAAGAAAGCAAAAGCACTTGCCAAGAAGAATATTAAGGATAAAACTTTTATGTGGAATGATGTTGCATACCCTACTAAAGAGGCTCAACAAAATGCTAGAGAAGAACAATCTATAAGAGATATAATTGCTCGAAATGAGGCTAAGAAGAAGGTTAATTTACAAAATAGAGGAATAGTTCCTAGTATTCAATCTAAATATTTACCACAACCACAAACTCCTGATGAATTATATAGAAGAAAGTTAGGTTTACCTGCTTTACCTCATCCAGGATATGGAACGAAGGAATATCAGCAAAATATAGGTCAAGAATATCTAAAAAATCCAGGTCAATCAGTAGCAAGTCAGCTTTGGGGACTGTATCCAGATGCTCCTTCAGTTAATCCGAATGCTCCTTTGCTTAATCCAAATTTAAATACAGCTCCTGAAATTATTAATGAAGAAGATTATGACCTTGATTATGTTCCATTTTCAGGTAATGAGGGGATATATTAATGGCTACAATAGGACAAGTTATAGCTCAAAAGCAAGCTAATGATGAGAATGCTTTTTTTACTAATTTATTACAATATGCTACATTATCTGATAATATATCTGTTCCAAATAAAACAGATACATGGAATCAATATGTTTCTTTAAAGAAGGGAAGGTTAGGTCCTGGAGACATAAATAAATTTGAATCTCAATATTCTCAAATTAAGAGTTTGATATATCAAAGACAATTAAAGAGATTAGCTGAATTCTCAGCAGGTGGAGAATCTGATAGGGCTATTAGGAAAAAAGTTAAAGAAAATCCTGATATGTATAAAAATCTGCTTGATATGGCATCAGATTTAAAGGGCGATACAACTCCAGAGGGAATGGCAATGTATGCAATGACTCAAAACTATCTCCCACAAAAAACATTTGCAGATAAAATGGCTGCTGGAGAAGTTGGGTTAATGGGAAGAGTAGGAGGACCTCTCGCACTTGGAGCTGCAATTACTGGAGCTCAATATTTAGCGGGTAGAGATGTAACTCAAATTAATAAGGATATTAAAAATCAAAATAAAAAACTTAAAAGACAAAAAGGGGTTCTTTCTAGATACGAGAAAAGTGGAGCTAAGCAAAGCACTCTTAATAAGGCAAGGTCTATTGTAGATAAAACTAATAAAGAATTAAAGGTTTTAAAAGATACAAAGGCTACTACTCCTAGAAGATATGAGAAACTTACTAGTAAGATACCTAAAAGAATAGGTCTTGGTCCTACTTTGGCAGCATCTCTTTTAATAGAACAATCACCATATGTTGCTGAAAGCTTAGGTTTCGATAGGCAAACTGGAAAAACTGCAAAAGATATTGCATATGGAGGTATGGGAGTTGCAGGACTATCGCGAGCTTTACTTGGAAAAGGTACAATTGGTACTGCTATAGGTGGAGCAGGATTACTAGGATATGGAATATATGATTATTTATATGGTCCTGAAGAATAGAATAAAATGGCGGAATTCCAACCACAATGGGATGAAAAGACTTTAAGAAGTATAATAGGTTCTTATAAACAGAATCCTAAAGCATATCCCGAAAACATCAAACAATTAATACAGCAACATGCTGACTATCATGGCGTCCCTTTCTATGAGGGAGATTTTAGCATTAAGGATGCTTTATCAGACCTAGGAACAGGGTTTTTAGAGGGTTTTACTACATTAAGTATAGCAGAGCCTTCTGATAACGAATATGAGGCTATATTTAGGAATTTAGGGCATTTAGCAGGATTTGCTCCTGGTATTATAGGTGCTCCATTAGGCGCTGCTGGTAAGGTTGCTGCTAAACTTGGCATAGCTGGAGCTACAGCTCAAACTAATACACTATTATCTGCAGCTCAAATGGCTAGAAAACTTAATGATAAATCTGTTCCTATGTTTGCTGCTAAGCATGCTACTAAATTTGCTAAGAAAAATGTAGGTCCATTTCTAAAACAAGGTAAATTAGCTCAGAGCGCTGCAACTAAAACAGCAGCAGATTTTTTATTAGGTAATAGAGCTAGGCATATTGCTGAAGGAGCATTTCATTTAGGAGTAGCGTCTGGAGTATCTGCTTGGCAAGGTGGGGTAGACCAAATGATGTCTGCATTTATTCATGGCGGTGCAGCTGGTGGAGTATTCCGAAGTATAGGTAATTTTATTAATACTGGTAATGAAGCTGGCACAAAAGTAGCTAAAACATTAGCTGGTTCATTATTTATGGGATTACCTGCAACAGCAAGAGGAGCTACTACACCCGAACAGGTATATGAATATGTTATGGGTGCTTGGTTTGGTGGACAAGAAAGACCTTGGACGATAGCAAATGCTGGTAAATTTACTCAAAAATTTAATAAAGATATGATGAAAAAGGGTAATGAAGCTTTAAGAAGATTTTACGACCCAGAAATGCATCCAGAATTTGAAAAACTCCCTTCTGAAGTAAAACCAATAGTAAAAGAAATGTTTAATAAAGAGCTTGGAGCAAGAGCTCAAAACGAAGCTGCTATTTTATATATGGCTATGGAAGGTGGTCTTAATTTAGAAGCTATGGGTATTAAGCCAGAATCTCCAGAGGGTAAGCGAATCACTACAGTTATTAAGAAGATGAGGGAACTTGACCTAAAAGAACAAGAAGATTATAATGAGTTCAGTATAAATGATAAGGATATTGGAACCCAAACTACAGAACAAGTAAGATTAGGGGGTCAAGCTCAGAACATCATTAAATATAATATTAGAAACAAAAGGAATCTTGAAGAAGGATTAGATATATTTAAGGATGTTAAAACAGAAAGTGAATTGGTTGCTAAAACAGAAGAATTAGCCTCTAAAATAGGTGAATTACTAAAGAAAAGATTAACCAAGGAAACTGGTATAGCTACTAATGAATCAGAAGAATTTGTTAAGGACTTAAAGAAAGTATTAGAAAAAGATTATAAATTTAAACTTAATCCTAAGGATGAATCTAATTTACAATTAAGTGCTAGACAATGGTTAGCTAGACGTAATAAAGACGAGCCAGTAAAAATGATTACTACAGATGGTCAATCCCTAAAATTCATAGATAAAAAGAATCAAACTAATTTAGCTGGAGATAAGAAGTTACGATTTGAACCTTATAAAATCATAGATGATGTATTATATAATTTAACAGGCAATAGGGAACGTGCTACTGCTATATTAGATGAGATTATCGTAAGAGATAAGAATGGTACAAATAAAGCTCTTACTTTAAGTCAAGTACGTAGAGAACCATTTGAAGAATCTGATTTTGGTGGAGAAGTAGATTATAGAAAATCAATATCTAATGTAATGAAGATAATGAAAGGACAAGATTTCTATTACTTCGGTGGAAAAGGAGCTGAAGATAGATTAGTTTTTACAAAGTATCATCCAGAAACTAATAATGTAAGAATGACAGAGCTAAAGAAATTCTTTAATTCAGTTAATTTAGAAAAGTTAAGAACGCAATTTAATAAGAAATTTAATGTAGGTGGTGATTATTTTGATAAAGCATTTAAATCTAATATATTATGGAATTTATCATTAAATGGTATGGATTATAGCCATGCTAGTATGAGAAAGATATTATCTCCTGATTTTATTATAGATGCAGTATCATGGAATAAAAGAAGTCAAATATGGATGACAGATTCTTATCAAGCAGAAAAGGAATTTTATACTAATAAAATATCTGATTTATCAAAAGATGGTAATTTTACATATCAGATATTAAAAGACCCTAAATTTAAAAAAGAATTATCAAAACATTTAAGAAGCTCAGAAATGCCTCAGGATACTGATGGTGCGTTTATTGTACGAGATGATGTCCTCCAAGCAATGAATTTAGATGCTGGTACATTTGATGGAGTTACTCAGAATAAAGCATTTATTATATCTCCTAGTGGCAAGGATGGTGCATTATTAGGTAAGTTTATGTTTCATGCAGCAGGAAAAGCACAGACTGCTCAAATGAAGGCTGATGGGCATCATATATATATGTATGAATCTGGAGTAAAACAAAAAGGAACTAGAGATTATTATACAGACTATGAGTTAAATCCAGAACATATCAGATTTAATTATGGGGTAAAACAAAATGCTGATATGATTAAACCTCAAACAATAAAGAAACAAATTCTAACCAATCTCGTTCAAGCATTAGCATTTAGTCCTGAATTAAAAAATGGAACAAAAATGGAAGAAGTGGTACAAGAAATTTTTGATTCTGTTATAGAGCCAAGATTTAGAGGGACAAAAGAGGGTAATCAATCGTTAGAAAATTACTTAGAAAAACTTCCTACAGCATCTAATAAGGAATTAATTAAAGAATTAGATAAACTTGATTTTGATTCCATAGGTCTTCCTAAAATACTTAGTGCTTTAAATAAAAAGGGCAATCAACTATTTGTCAGTAAAGCATATAGTGAAATGCTTTTAAATAGAAAGAGGTCTTTAGAAGAAGATTTTAATAGTGGAGATATTAGCGAAGAACAATTTAAAGGCCAAAACAAAGAAATAGAGGAGTATAACTCCATAGCAGATAGGATGATATCTGATGCTAGAGCTGATGCAATATCTAAAAATAAACCAGAGAATGAAGCTGGTATATACGTTCATCCTTTTATTAATTCTTTTAGACAGAAAATTTTATCTAGTTGGATACTTAATCAAGCAACAAAACCTAAAATAGCTAATTCAGGGGCTGCTAGAATAAGACCATATGATGAAGGATTAAAACGAGATTTAGATAATGTAAATAAAAGATTAAAAGAACTCGATAGAAATGATGAATTATTCTTTTTAGATAATGCTTATAAAGATATGTTTTTAGAAACAGAATCTTTTGGTCGTAGAAAATTACGTGATTTATGGGAAATGTACGAGAAGAATGAGCGTTCTACTAGACCTAATAAGGATGTAAAAACTGAACTTGAGGAAGTATTTAGGTCTGCTGTAATGAGAGTGCCTATGGACTCTGTTTCAGGAACACAAGTATTGAAATTCTCTGGCTTTACTGGTAGAGAAGGACATGGAATATTAATGCATTCAAGAGCAATGGAAGCTTTAGGTGGTGCTGACCTTGATGGTGATTCTGCTTATTTCTATATGGGAGGAAAGGGTGGTTTTAAAAAGTCTTGGAAAGATATGTTTCATGCAAATAAGGAAGAATATTATGATAGCAAGGGTAATGTAGTTGGAAATAAACCAGATTGGGCTGTAGATTTACTTACTCTTCCTTATGAAAAATCTCAAAAGTTATTAAATGAAAGTAAGGAGGGAATGTTTGCTCCTAATACAAGAATGGATATGTCTGAAGCTGCTTCTGGTGGCAGAAATCTACTTGGAGTTGCAGTTACTCAAAAGAATATCTTGTCATCTGCTTATAATATGATGATAAAAAGTGGAGGAGACTCCTTTAAAGTTTTAGATAAATATGATAATGAAATTAGTATAACATTAACTCCTAAAACGAATCTAAAATCTAAAGACTATATACGTAAATTAACTAGAGCTATGATTGGATTATCATCTGACCCCATGGATTATGCTGGAATGAAGGGTCTTGATTTCTGGTATAATCAATTAATCAGAGCTCATTTTAATATTAAAACATCTAAAAAAGTTTATGAACCTCTTTTAATGTCATATATAAAAAAGAATGGACTTTTAGGTAAATTAGCTGATGCTAACACAGCATTTTACGGAAAAGATTATACTAGAGATAGGCAATGGACTATGGAAGATAGACGTAATCTTACTAAAGAATTAGCAGAAATGCCTGATGCTGATTTAAATACTATTACCCCTAAAATAGCTAAATTACTTCATGGAATTGATTATTCTGATAATGCATTACGTAAATTAGATTTACGATATAATCCAGATACTAAATCTTTCGAAGGTAAATTTAAAGATTTATTTGATAGCTATGATACTGCTATTAAAAAGTATGATTTCTTAAAAAAATCGCTAGATAGAAGTACATTTAGAGTAATTACTGGTAAGTATATTTTAAAATCAATACAACATGATTTATTAAGCCCAGCAGGATTTGATAGAGCGATTAAAAATGATGGTATTTTCTTTGATATTATTAAAGGTACACCAATTGAATATGAAAAGATTCCTGGAGCTATGCGTGGTAAGAAGACTAAATGGGATAAGAAAAAAGATTTTAGCAAGGTAGAAGATAGAATTGAAGCATTAAATAAAGTAAAAGAAATGGCTAGTGACTTTGTTATGAAGGATATAGAGAATTTAGTCACAGTTAATAGAGTATATAAAATAGTTGAAGCTATGAAAAAAGCTAATCCTGATTTATCAAATTCAGCAATAAATAAAATTATAAAAGATGCTAATTTTGAAGTACATCAATTAAAGATTAATAGTTATTTGATGAGAGATGTTAAAAATGAATCTGATAATACTACAAATAAAACATTTAAGCGTAAAATGATGAAGACTAAAGGTACTGCATATTTAGACCAAGCTCAAATTGATAGTAAAATCAGAAAATGGAAGAAGGGTAAATCTAATCTAGAGAAGGAACTTTTTGATACTCTAATGCTTGGCTCTTTAAATAGAGGGAATTTAAAAAGACTTGAAGAATTAAAAGCAAAAGATAAGCTTACAGATAAAGAACAAGTTGAATTAGAAGACTTATATAAAGAGACAGCTAGAACAGATTCATCTAGATTAGGTTATGGAAGTACTGCTGTTCATACGAAGTCAAGAAGAGGGTTCTTGGGTGATATGCTTAATATTTATAGTGAAACATCAGAACAGAGAGCTCCAGAACAGATTCGTAAAGAAGGTAAACTTATTACTGAGGAACCTGCAAAAAAGGAAAATGTTGAACAAGGATGGCCAGAAGAAGGTAATAAAGAAATGAATGATATTTTTACTACCACTACTGGATGGGAAGGAGTTAAGGAATTTAAAAAGGTTGAACTTGATGCTGAAACTAAAGGCTATATAGATGATATACTAACTCATTTAAAAACAGAAAATAAAAAAGTTACCCAAGAATTTGGTGGTATCGTAAGAAGTTTACTTAATAAAGATATGAACATTCTTAATAAATCTGATTGGTTTGCTTTGAAAAATTGGTTAGATGATGTTAAACGAGGTACATTATGGCAACGTTTAACTAAAGGGGAATTTACAAAATTATCAGAAAGACATTATATGCAATTCCCTGAAACTATAAATAGAGAATTAATGAAAGATGAAATTGCATTAATGCAGGAAGAAGGTATATTTTTAACTGCTGAAGGTGTAAATAAGATGGGTAGAGTAATTAAACCTACTCAATTTATGGATAAAATACAAAGTGGAGTATCAATTACTAATGATGCTGCTATATCTCTTAGTGATGAAATTTCACATAAATTATCTAAAGAACTAATATACTTAGATACAATATCTGACTCCAAAGCATTGCATGAAATAGCTGTTGCTAAAAGGCAATTAGGAGAAGTCAATAGAATAATGGCTGATAAATCTAAAGATAATAATAAGAAATTTGCAGAAGTTCAGCATTATAAAGATTTATATAATAATCTTATTAAAACATATGAATATGATAAGTTATTGAAAGATAAACTACATAATATTACTGTAGAAATTGATGGTAAACCAGAAAGATTACAGCTTACTGGAGAGCAACTTATAGATAGAATTAATAAAACATATACTAATTTCTTTAAAGAAATGCATAGATTTATTACTGGAGATGTTCAAGTAGATTCAAAAGGTAATACTATTACAAAAGAAGTTGATGGGGAGCAAATTGCTGTTATACCTAACTCTATTATAGATGGTATCCCTGGATTTACTAGTGGAAAGAAAAATAGTGGTTATTTACTTATTAAAACCCAACCAAATCATCCCTTATCTAAGAAATTTAAGACTGGATATTACGATAAAAAACAACAGAATCCTATTATAGACATTGAAAAGATTTCTAATGATATGAAAAGAGCCTTTGCTTTAGGAGATAAGATTCCTCAAGAATTTGGTGTAGATGGAATGAATAAAATAGTTCGTTCTATGATGATTGAAATGGGAAGGAAAAATAAAGATTTAACACCAGAAGATTTAGATAAGCTTTATAATTCTCCTTCTACAGCTACTGGTAAGATTCCATTTGAAAACTACTGGATGCATATGCATTTTGATAAAGGAACTGCTTTAAAGGGATTGAAGGATTATGTTAAAACTTTAAGAACAACAGAATTAACTCCAGAAGAAACTAATGATATTCTAGGAAAAATCATATATAGACATCATGCCTTAACAGGTGACTGGAATTTCAATGATATAGAGAATTTTAAAGGATTTGATGAAGTCCAATCAAGAATAGGAAGCAGGAAAGAGCAAAATGATGCTAAAATTAGATGGATAAATAATTTAACAAAGCCAGGCTCAACTAGGTCAAGAGATGTTCATATTCCTGGATACTCTTTAGATAGACAAGTTCCAATGGCATATTCTAAATCATTAGTTAATTCTTATTACAGGCAAATGGCTCAAGTATTCAGCAGAGATACTATCGATAAATTTAATGATTCAATGTTTAAAAGAAAGGTTCCAGAAGAGCAGAGAAATGCTTGGACAACATTTATGAAACTATATGTTCAGGGGGCTATAGGCAATCCTGATATAGTTCCTGAAGCTGTTTTAAATGACCCTAAAATGAAGATGAGAGCAACTCCTTTTGGGTGGTGGGCTGATAACAGAATTAGAGATAGAGTGAATAAAATAGCTGATACTTTAGGAATACTTAATAAGGATTTACCAAGAGAATTAAGAGGATTTACTGCTGAAGATATGAAGAATTGGAGTAACTTAGAAGCTAAATTTGAATTAGCGTCACTATTAGCTCATCCGAAATCTGTTGTTAATAATATATTCGGTGGTACAATGCATACAATGCAATCAGTAGGCTTTCAAACATGGCGTGCTGCAAGGAATAATAAGTTAATGGCAGCAATTAATCCTGAATGGGCTACTGCTCAAGGAAGAGATAATATGGCTGTAAAACATGGAGTATTCCCTGAACAGCTAATGGAAGAGTATGGTTTAATGCGTGAGTATCAATCTTCTAAAAATAAAGAATTTATTGAAAATGTTGCAAGAAAGTGGAGAGGAGACCCAAACCTTTCATCAGAATCTGTTATTGATATGGCTAAGAAAAGTGAAATTACTAAACCTATTATGGAATTAGCCGCTAAATTTATGTCTGTTCCAGAGAGAGCATTAAGAAGAGATGCTTTTATGGCTCATTATTTACATTGGTATAATAAATTTGGTGGAGCTATTAAAGACTTTGACCATCCTATTCTTATAAAATTAGCAAAAAAGGGTGTTCAAGCTACTCAATTCTTATATTCAGCACCATTTAGACCTATGTTTGCAAGAACAGCTCTCGGTAAAGTAATGACTAGATTTCAATTATGGGGATGGAATGCTGTTAGATTTAGAAAGGAAGCATTAAAACAAGCTAGATTATATGGATTTAAAGGTCCTGAAGCAGACAAAGCAGCTAGAATGATGCAAATGGATTTATTTGTATTTGCACTTGGTAATGCATTCGCTTATTCTTTATTTGAAGTTGCAATGCCAGCTCCTTGGAATTGGTTCCAAGATACTGGAGATTTAATGTTTGGTGATGAGAAAGAAAGAAATAGGGCATTCTTTGGTCAATGGCCAAGAGCAGTAGCTCCATTACAAATAGTAACTCCTCCGATAATGAGAATGCCTATGTCTTCTATGAGAGCTATGCTTGAAGATGATTGGTCTAGAGTATCTGATTATTATATATGGACTATGTTCCCATTTGGAAGGATAGCTAGGGACTTAGGAGGGCCTAATAACTTAATAGATAATCCATTAGGATTAATAGATAAATGGACTGGATTACCTGCAATTTCACTAACTAAGGCTTCTAAAGATTTAAGAAAAGGTGAGAAAAGAAAAGTCCCAACTCCAGGGTCAGGACTTTATTAATGATTAGAGGGCTTTTAGGATTAGCAAAGTATGCACAAGGATTATTTTCTACTACAGCTAAAAGTGGCAAATTACCAGTATTGAATACAGCACTTAAAGCTTGGAAAAATCCTGTAATGTCGAGAGAAAAGTTTTTAAAATTTTCAGCTGGTGGAATAAAGGAAGCAACAGCTCAAAGTAAATATTTAGAAGCTATTAATGCAATAAATAAGAATAAAGAGATTGGGAAAGTTTTATTAAATGCTAATAAATCCTTAGTTGATAAAGTTGCTTTATTGACATCAAAAATTAATACTGGGTTTTTAATATCTAAAGCAGCAGGAATTTCAAAACAAATGAAGCTATTAAAAAAGAATCCTGCTAAGTTTAAATTAGCTAAACAAAGATTTATTAATGAACAGGCTAATGAATGGTATTTTAGCGAACCTAGCATGCCAATAGCAAAAATGATAAAAGTTGTAACAGCTGATGTTAATAAAATGCCTAAAAATGAATTATTAAAAGAATTAGCTGAAAATAGCTTTGTTACGAAAGGGATTAAATCTGCTTTAAAATCAAAACATATGCGAAAGCTAAATTTAACTAAAGATGATATTTTAAAAGTATCTCGTTTAAAAGAGCAAGCTAAGAAGGGTCATGTTGGGTATAATGACCCTATTTTAAATAAATTTTTTGATACTAGAGAAGCATATCGAAAGATAACAGGTATGAGTCATTATCAGGTTCAAAGTATGGCTAGTGGTGGAAAAGGATATTATGCAACTCCTGGATATAAAGGTTTAGATGTCAGTAAAAAAACAATTAAAGAAGTAAAAGAAGCTGCCTCTCCATTAAAAGAAGCTTGGAAAGCTCTGAAAAAGGATTTTTTAGACGAATATCATAAATAATTAATATTTATCCTTAGAATCTTCTTCGGCTATCATTCCCCATAATAATGTTAAATACACTATAGCATCTGTTAATCTTCCTCTTACATCTTCTCTCTGTGATTTATGTCCTTTAACATAAGCAGAGATTCCATCTATATGTTTTAACAGATATGTCATTAATACTTTTTCTCTTGATATCTCTAAAGCATTAGCTCCTCTTTCAAAGTTAGCAAATACATTATCTCTACCATGAGCATATTCTTTTTGTCCTGCATCACGAACTCTCATTACTGTTGGAATTATCTCTGTTTCCATTAGTTTCCTCATTTGATTGAAGTTCATTGTCACCTCCTTCTTTTGGTTTTAATGTTTCTTGCATAAATTCATTAAACTTTTTATCTTTATCAACAAACATTACGAGAATATTTAGAGTCATTTCTATTGCTTCTATCTTTTGAATCATTTGACTCATTACATTTATTAGGTCTTTTTTACCTATATCCTTATATTTCTTTTTTTGTGCCATTATTTCTCCAGTTTTGGTAATTTATCACCAAAGTTATAATTAAGTTTTTCTAAGAGTTTTTGTTTCTTAGCTTTCTTATATGTTTTATTTCCATAGTTTTCCTTATAGACACACTTTTCACATATAAGAAGTATTGGTGGATTATAGCTGGGAATAGATTGATAACTTTTATATTCCCAGCGTTTTCCTAGTCTTGTATCGTTACACATACTACATTCTTTATTTGTATGAGTAGATACTAACCTTATGATTCTATTTAGACTCATCTAGTTTTTTCGAGTAAGCTTCTAAAGCTTTTGCCCTTCCTTTTAAATATCTGTTAATATCTGGTTTGTTAAATTTAGGAAGTGGAGTTGTAGTAGAGTTCTTTTTAGATATTAATCCAATATCTTTTTTTAATTCTTTATTTAATAGAAGTTCATTGTTGAGAAATTGTATTTTCTCTTCTAGTTCATCTACTTTTTGTTGTAAGTGTTGTATTTTATCTTTTTCAAAGTTCTTGTAATCTTTCTCTGTCATTTTTAGTTCCTCCAATTTTAAATTCAGTTTTAATTTTTACTTTAGCTTTTGGCCATGGTTTACCACCTAATAGGAACTCCCATACATTTTTAACAGATATTGCAATATCTAAGTTAAACTTAAATGATTTTAGTTGATAATTAGGTTCTTTAATCCATCTGCCTTTAGTATATAATCCATAAATTTTAGTAACTTCTGGAATATCATACTCTTTAGCTATGTTATTGTATAGCTCAGCGTACATATTTAGCTGTATTTCGTGAGATTTATAGTAATTACCAGTTTTAATATCAATAATACAATATTCTCCATCAATTTTGGCTATTATGTCGCAAGTTCCAGCCCATGGAACATCCTTACACCACATAAATAATTCTGTTGCTATTAATTGTACTTCTTTATCAAGCCAGAATTTTTCAAAAGACATTAAATGCTTGTTTATCTCGTCAGTACTTCCTGACACAGTGTCTCCTAGCATATATTGTTCAGCTAATTCATGTACTTCAGTTCCTCTTGCAGCAGCTGCATCTCTTTCATCACATGCAATTTGATAGCTTGGGTGATTTCCAAGCCATTTTTCAAATCCTATACCTTTACTTAAGGTAGCTCCTATAATAGTTGTTACTGAGGGCTTCCAGAAATTACTATTTTCTGGTGCATACCATCTATCTCCTGATTCGTGTCTTATGATATTTAGATTCTTTTTATATAAATCTAGTTTATCCTTCATACATTAGCTCCTTTATTGGTATTAATGCCCCTATACTATGATTATTATCTCCACCTGCTGTTGGGTATTTAGCTATCTTATTTCTTATCAGATTCTCAACTCTTTGCTTCATGAGTTCTGTGGGCAACAATATCACCCCTTCAATCACTCCTCCAAAGGTTAATATCGTTGCCCACCAGTCAGCCTTGGTAGTCACCAAACCACTTAAGGCCCCACGACAAGCCATTTCTACATATATATTTCCTGTTTCTTTCCATTTATCACGTTCTGTTTTCACTTCAATCTTGCCTATTTGTAGAATTTCTGCTAAAGAATCTTCGTATTTTTCTCCGAAGGCTAAATCTATATCCCATTTATTATCTATGTTCTTTTTCATTGAATGACATATTCCCCATTAAATATTGTTTAATCCACCATTTTCCATTGGCGGCTTTTTCTATTTTGCTTACTCTTCGCTCATGTGATGTCATTCCATCATTTTCAGCATTTTCTTGCCTTTTGGCAATTCCTAATTCTCTACCTGCTTTATCTCTACCATTAAACTTAGCTAGAGTTACTTTTTTTCTTGTTGACATTGTATCTCCTTATCCATCTTCCATCTCTATAAAACATATTATAGAGTTTTTCTTGATGTCTTATTATTTTTCTAATACACGATAAATCGTTCTTTGTGTTACTTGAAATCTTTTTGCGATGTCTTTTATTTTCCATTGTAATATATACCTCTTGAATTGAATATTAATTCTATCTAGCTTTGTTAGCTTGCTGTTCATGCCATTTCCTCCGAGCTTTTGCTTTGCATTTACTATCTGATTTTCTTCGTTTTTTTAGTTTATACTTTTCTTGTTTTGTGCAATAATAAAAATCTTCTAATTCCCAATTCAATATAAAATGAAATTTCTTTTGACGATTAATATGTGGATTATTATAATTATATATTTCTTCTATAGGCCAAATCAATAAATTGAGCACAACCCAATACATAACTGGATGCATATTAACCTCCTATAATTTTTGATATTATATATACTATTAGTATTGGACCTCCGAACATAATTATTCTTTCAATCCAACTTAAACTACTCCATAATGATGGAGTTTTCTTTTTAATCTGTTTTTTCTTATTTACAAACATTCTTATCCTTTCGAGTCAGGGAGTCCGAAGACTCCCGTTCTCTTTTCGACGAGGTAACATCAGTTACCTATATTAATAAGCAGTATCAAAAAGGCCCAATAAACTATGGTAAGAAGCGAGGTGTCTAACCCTCATAACCAAAAAATGCCCGATTGCGCTCACGCTAACAATTCTCTACTGCTTATTAGTTTTTTTATTAATTCTATATTTTACAACTCTTTTAATAGAGGGAGACAAGCTAGACATTGCTATAGCTTCTTTATAAGCTTGGCTTTTATTTGGTCTTTTTCTTCCTTTTCCTCTACCAGCTTGAAACATAGACTTGTATTTAGTTTGTCCATATATTTTACTTATCATCGTATCTCCTATTTAAAAACATCACTTTTTGCTAATTTTCTTAGTATATAATTTCTTGTATTTTTATTTTGTCTTTTTAACCAAGCTAATAACTTGCTATAAGCTTTATCAGTTAAAGGCCCTTTTCTAGTATTACACCTAGCACAAATCATTTGAAGATTATTCTTAACAGATTCTCCCCCATGACTAAGAGGAATATTATGGTCACATACCATATTCCTAATACTAAGAATATCCTTACAATATTTACATTGTTTTCCATACTGGGCATATATAAGTTCCCTAATTTCTTTAAGGCTAATATCAAATATGACCTCATATTCCTTGCTCCTTCTCTTCAATGATGTTCTTAATGTAGATGATTTTTTCATAAGCCTATGAAATACACCTTTAGTTCTATTACCATGATGTTTACGAAGTTTTGGGAAGAATTTATCCTCCCAAAACTTCATTCTTTTTGTGGTCCTACGCTTCACCAAGCTCATGCCACTCCAACTTTTTTCTTAAGGCCATTGTTATGTTTGTTTCAGCTTTCCATATTCCTAATATTAAAGAAAAAGCTTTTCCTGATAAATCATTCATCAGTGCTACTCCTATTCTAAAAGTGTGAAAAAACTCTAACATAAATAACTTGTCTTCTATAATTACTTTTATAAACCAACCCTTCATTAAACTCTCCTTAATCTAAAATTATCACGCCATTCAACTTCAACATCAAATAGTTCGCCATCAGTATTTTTATACATGTGTATATGCTTTACATTACTGTTTGCTTGGCCATTTAAACCTATCACTTTACGTGATGCATTTTCTATAGCTCCTGAGCCTTTGCCTGCATATAAATCAAGTACTTCATTTCTACTATATTCTCGACTAACTTGTGATATTTGAATTATAATTACATCTAGATTAACTGCTAAGCTTGATAAACTATGAGATACAAACTTAATTTGTTCGTATTCTCCTCGTATATTTCTTGGAGTTTCAACCAAATCTATATAATCAACTATCACTACAGATGGATTGAGTTCTTTTATTTTATCTTGAATTGAACCTAACGTTGGAGACACTGTTTGTATATGTAAATGTCTTAAATAATCTGAATATTTATTATAAATATCTTTATAATGCTCATTCACTTCTTCTTTATTTAATCCAGATACAATTTGAAGGTGTCTTCGATGCATGTACCATGCTGATAATTCAAGAGATAAGAATAACGTTGGTATTTGCCATTTTTTGTTGATTCTATCGTTTTTAAAATCAACACCCAGTGCCAGATTTTGAGCTAATGTAGTTTTATTTGAGCCTGTTGGTCCAAATATAGTTACTAACTCTCCTGGATAGATTTGAGTATCATATTCTGCTAATCCAAACATATCTGATAAAGGTATAGCTCTACCAGCAAAGTTTGTTGTAAGTCTTTCTTCAAAATCCTTTTGCAATTCATCTGAATCCTTAACATTGATATGATAATCTTTGTTTTTAAAGTATATACATTTTGTTTGACAATATTTTTTCATAAGCACATCTTGACAGCCGTACATGTAATTACCATTGTAAACAGATTCGACTTTTTCTATTATTTGCTGCTCGTTTAAAACATTGTTATTCCAATGTAATAATGCTACTTTTGCATACTCACTTAAAACTCCATTTCTTTTGAAATAACTTGCTATTCTAAGTATAGTATTGTGTCTAGAGCCCTCTAATGGCCCATTTTTAAGCATTGTTTGAACGCAAGGTACTACCTTCGTTGGTTCCATAACACTGCTAAATTGGGCTACTTTTGGCTCTTCTATGCACATATGCTCTTCTAGCTCTCCATCTCCATCTAATTCTTCATATGGATATTCAAACCTTGGTTCTAGAGCTAAAGTATGTATTTCTTCTACTGTAGAGTTATTAGCTTCATGCAAAGTTATAGGTATCTTATAAAGTCCAGTTTTCTGATTTTTAGTATGTGCTACTCTATATATACCACTTCGCATATATATGCTAGTATCTATATTATTAAACAGACTCATCATAGTTTGTTTAACTTTATAAGGCAGGCTACCAGAAGATTGAAAATTAAATACTTTATTTGATATGACGATATGATATCCTGTCCCACTAAAGTAACATTGAATACTTTCATCAAGTACTTCAAGTACACTTAAGTGATTTAATACATTCCTTAATTTAGATAATGTATATTCATCGGAGTTATCTTTTCTGTCTATATCAATTAAAACATTATCAATTCCACGTTCTCCTTGATAGCCTTTTAAAGTGCCTTTTGAATCTGCAAATTGCTTTGCATCTTCATTGTAAAGATATACAGAACGATATAATGCTGTACCATCTAAGGGTATGTACTTATGCAGTTCAGCTTTTAATACCAGTGTTCCCCTATTTCTAGGAGATTCTACTGCTATCTCTACATAGTTCATAGATTGTTCAATGCATTGTCAGCTAATTGATTATCATTCTTTTGTGGCATATCACTAGCATCTGCTTCTTTAATAACACCTCTTTCCTTTAACCATGTAGCATCTGCTTCACATTGAGTTTTACCCTCTTGTGAATTAGGATAAAGCCTTGGATAAACTTCTGTATAAACTTTCTTACCTGGCTTAGGCTTCTTTTTATAACAATAAGCTACATACTGCTCGCTTTGAGTTGTAAATCTTTCATTAAGATAACTAGCTATATCAGCAATTTCATTACCATGTTCATCTTCAAATTTACCCTTAACAGTTAATCCAGCATTACATCCAATAGCATCAAATAGCTTATACATTCTATTTAAAACAGAACCGCCAGTGATATTTCCTGATGCATCTTTTTCTAAACTACCAATAATTGACATTTTATTACTGTACTCACTATTTTTAACAGATAATTCAATATCAATAAATAAATCTGCCCAATCAAACTCTTTACTTCTATTAGTAAATCCAATAACACCAACTTCAATTACTCCAAGAAAATTTGTTCCTGAAGATTCTTTTACTTCTGGTCTAAAAATAGCCATTACTTTTTCTCCTTATAGATATTCTTCCATTCAAATTTAACATCCTTACCTTTTAAGTGAGGACATCTACTACCAGCTTCTATAGCTTCATTTGCTTTAAACGAAACCATTAGCTCTTCTTTGTCGTTACGATAAACATAACCTATAGCGTCACATCCAGCCATTATAACATTCTTTAGTTTGCCAGTTAAATCCAAAGATTCTGGTATAACTATAGGATTGCCTTCAGTTACTGCATACGCTACTTTTCTATGTCCAATAATAATTAGATGTTCAGCTACTTCTTTAAAGTGAGATATAGTTTTAGCTACTTTTTCTCTCATTAATCCATAACCTTTACCAAAAGCTAAGTCTGCTATAGAGGAAACATTTTCTTCCTCACATACCCTTCTTTCAGCCCATTCTGCTATCTTATCTACAGTATCTAAAGCTATGTATTTAAACTTTACATCTTTACTATCTTTGATTTCAATTAACATATTAATTAACTCATCTCTTGAATTAACCTCTTGTATATAACCTTCAATCATACGACTACCTTTTTCAGTATCAATAATTAGACAATCATCTAATTTAGATAACATAGTAGTTTTACCTACTTTAGGAGCACCATATAATAAAAGAGTAGAGGGATTCGTAGAGACAGCTTTCCTCTTTACTTTCTTAAGTACCATTTGATTATTTCCTTATTTTAGATAACGATAATCCCTCAGCAAAGGCTGCCAAGGGACTATCAATTTACAATATGTCAGGCTGGATAGCAAGTATTTTTTTGCAGTGTCATCATTGGAAAATTAAATGTCAATGCAGTTTCATAAGGGCTATCTGTAACTACTTTTCTAATAGCATTTACGATGAATGCTCCTGCCATATTAGAACAATATGTTGTTGCTTTGATATTGCATGGTTCTGGGTCACCATCTGCGTCAGAATACCATGTTTTAAGGTATTTATTTAGTGTTAAATCCTTAAACAGATATTGCTGATAATGTTCACCACCCATACGACCATCTATAAGTAAATAAGGCTTTGTTATCTTATTACTACAAATATCTTCAACAGCTTCTTTTCTACATTTCATAGAGTCAAAGCCTAAGATTACAATATCATTATTATTTTGATATCGAAACATACTATAATATTCTGGATACATCATTATTTCACTATCGATATTAATACCAAGTAGAATTTCATTTAAGGCTTCTACTTTCTTCATACCAATATGTTCATCTGAATATTGTGATACTCCGATATTTTCTGTTGCTACATCATCCATATCATATAATAAGAACTTAGTTGCACCAGCTCTTATTAATTGAGTGGCTGCAGAGCTACCAATAGCTCCGCAACCTAAAATATGAAATGTGTATTTATGAAGATTGCTAACAATCCCTTCACTACGCATATTAATACCAGCCATGGTCTTGCCCTCCATAAAACATCATGTTGTTAACCATTGTATATACTTCTTTAGCTTTATTATCTTTGTATTTAAAATGGTCATCTGGATTCTTAAGCATTGCATCATGTAATGATGTTTTCTTCTTAAGTTTAATGATAGTGAATTGAGCATTCCTTTCTTTTAACATTTTATTTAAAACGTCAACTTGTTTAGAATACATTTCATATGGTAATTCTCCTTTACAGAATTTACTTACCATATCATCAATTTCACATTCAACAGCATCATGTAACTCAGCATAAGGCTCTGGATTATCATTAGAAAACCAATTTAATCTTTTTTTAGATGTTAATGGGTCTTCTTTTGTTAAATCAATAGCTTTACTAGGTTTGAATGATTTATTCCACATAGATACTTGAGATACATTACTGTAAGATGTTACAGTTCTTTCAGAACATAACTCTTTATATTCTTTTAACATTGTTTTAGTAGCTGCAGGAATAGCTCTGATAATCTCTAAAGGGACATCTTCTGCTGATTCAATAGGATTCCATACAGAAACTCTTAACTTATATTCTCCATATAAATTAACAACTAAAGCTAATGACCAAGAATCATTTTCCCATGCATTAATCTCATTGTCATCTGTAGTGCTCCAAAATGCACCCATAGTATGATGTGAATGCCACCAACAATATCTAACATCTGGTCCATGCTTTTTAACACTTTTCATGTAATATTCACTCAAAGCATCCTTATCTAACTCTGTATTGTGACCACTATTCTCTTGTTTTAGAATACAAGGTTCAAATAGCTCCCATACACGTTCTTTAGAAACAGGATGTTCTGTTCTTTTAACTAATATTATACCAGATATTTCATTTTTATCTTCATTATAAGCGATACCAGCGTATTGTTGCATTGTATTCCATGCCTTTTCACTAATAATAAAGTTCTTTTTATCTCTTTCCATAGTTTCTCCTTGTTAATTTCCTAGGGTTCTTGCTTGGTTTCTTTGTGTATCATGCGATACAGAATTAGAGTTAATCCAAGTAGTCATTTTTTCTTCAGCTGTTAACTTAATAGGTGTATCCCAGTATTTAATGTCTTCTAATTTATTATATAAGGCTATAAAAACATCATCTGGGTGTACTTTTAGAATACTCGTATACAATAATGAAAATCTATATAAGTTATTATGATAGCTTTTCATTTCTCTTCTTTCATACTCTAATGTAGCTCCAGTTATAGATTCGATTATGTGAACATAATCTTCGCTTATATTACTTAAATTAATGTAATCTGAGCACTTACCTCTAAAAGCACACTCTTTTGCATCACAATCATTTTTAATATCAGAGCCATATAAATAGTAATTAGTGCGAATCTCACGATTTACATATTGTCTAATATCATTATTCTCTTCAACATATTTCCTCATATCCATATTTTGGTGAAAACATTCCCTTTCATTGAAACCAGATAATATTTTAATATCTTCTGCTGTATCAATATTAGGGATTCCTAGTTGATAAAATATAGTTTTAGGATGATTATATGGTTGAGTAGAATCCATATTATAGATACTATTCCAAAATGATATATTAGAAATAAATGATACATAATCATTTTTAGCTAAAGCTGATTGTATATCATCAGAAAATGATGACAAACATAATGTATTCCATGCATAATTATTCATTCTATATACATTATTAGCTAAGCTAACTTCAGCATCTCTTCTATTATAAAATGGTTGTCCTGTCATATCAATATAAGGATGTCTTCCTCCTGGACTAGCAGCTTTACATGTTATATCAGATGTTCTTCCATTTCCAGTTAAAGCTTTGTAAAGAGGCCTATTAAAATGCATATAAGTTCTAGGGACTTTAACATAAAATAGTTTTTCATTATCACCTCTCATTACTAACATATCCTTAGGTTCAGTAATAACAACTGTATAAAGCCTAACTCTAGTATAGTCAGATTCTTGTAAATCTTCTACTTTATTTATATAATTTGGATATACAATATGATTATATACCTTATATAATTTAGAGAAATTATTAGCTTTTTCTGTTGAATCATTGATTTTCTGAATATTATCATTAAATTTAACAATTAATTCATCTAAATTATCTATAACTGTTCCTACAGCTCGTCTTGCACGCTGTCTTTGATTATCTAGGGCAACTAATCTATCATGTACATTACCATATATCCAAGGATTACTAGTTATTCTGTTAAAGAAATGTTCTATTCCAGAGTTTCTTTTGTTGAATCCAGTATGTCGTAAATACCAATCCTTTAAAGCATCATATACTCCTCTTTTCCATATATATGAAGGTGTTACTTCAAATGTATAGTCTGGAAAATATGAAGCATAATGATTATTAAATGATTCTAATAAATTATTAAACTTTATAACATGTTCCATAGTAGTATATTTTGTAAAAGCTTCAAAATCTATCTCAGACATAAAGCTTTCAATAGAATGTAAATCTATATTTGATACACCACCGCTAGAACTATGGTATGTATTATATAATTTATTATTTTCATATGGAGGTTTACTAAATCTCACATATGGATTTTCTTTAAAATTGAGTTCTAAGTTCATCTTATCTCCTGGGTTATTAATGGGGACTCACATATTCCTTTGCCTATAGAAATCTCAAATTCTTATAGGACTTACAGGACCAGTTATTGCCCCCATTAAAGGATTCATTTACTATTTACCACCAGTTTTGTTATTGGCTTGCCATGCTATATACATCTTTTCGCCATCACCAGCTTCTGGTAATACCTCATTATTAGCGACAAATTCCTTGTCAATACTATCTGTGGTAACTTTAACTATTACATTATCAGGAATACCAAATTCTACTCGTAATTCCCCTATTGTATTAGCTGTTATTGTTTTCTTTAACCATTCACCATTATTAAATGTGTGAACTTCTCTTACTGTACTACTTGTTGGGGTTGCCATATGACCAAACCCTCCTTTTTTATCGTTATCGGTTTACGTAAATTTGTGCACATTATATACGAGTAGTTCAAGAGATTACGACTCTCATTAACATTTTATGCTAAATAGCTTCATCTACTATAATGTGCAAATAAATAGGGGGAAAGCAGACCCTCGTTAGTAAGCGTATCCACTAATCCTCAGGACACTTTAATATAGAATGAACAACTTTCTATAACTTACTCGCCTGTCACGCTTATCTTTCCCCCTTACTATGAGGTACATAGTATAAATTAACAGGGATATTTTACTATCTGGTTTGCTTCGATGATAGTCTCTCGTCACAACCCGCTAATATCCCTATTAAAACTTCTTAAAAAATGTAGTATAAATAAAACCTATTATTACTAATAAACATATAAATCCTGCGTATTCCATTATTTTCTCCTTGTTAAAGTTATGCAGGTGAACATTCACGCGAAACACTGGATGATTGCTTATAGGAGGAGTGCCCACCTGCGATATATGGCTTTATATAGCCCATCTGTTAATTATTAATCTTACACTCACCATTACAGGTGACCCTTTGTATCTCAGTATCGCGGTGTCAACTTATGATACGAACCCTACACGCCTTATCCTGTGCGTCTACACAGCGCCTCAGATTAATAATTATTTTGTATTAAAGTAAAGAGCCAATAATCTTTTCTTTGGCCATTTACTAAACGAGGTTCCAGGAAACCTCTTTTTTGCCCAACCTATAAGCTCGTGTCTCGTCTTATAGGGCAGATATTGTGTATATCTAATGCTTGACATAACAAAGCTCTAGTGGTTCTTCCTTATATAATGTTACATAAGGCTGTTCATTCCAATCAAATACTCCACAAGGACCTAGTTCATCACGCCAATAATTAAATACAGCACCGAATGGTAATGCATTTCTTATTGTATTATTTAAGACAGTATCGTCTGCTATATGAAATAAATACTGCTTATTAAAC
>VTLG01012657.1_pt1 | contig 54952 bp, 68 predicted proteins | sample 4694571 | NCBI WGS metagenome assembly VTLG01 (sample SAMN12604809, study PRJNA352737) | marine metagenome | biome: ENVO:00000447; feature: ENVO:00000209|ENVO:00000569|ENVO:01000036; material: ENVO:00002151; isolation source: viral sequences binned using virsorter ... | reverse complement strand
CATAAGTTGCAGTTCCTCCATCACTTGCAGTAAAAGTAATTGTTACAGTACCATTTGGATTTAGAATAAAAGTAGCCATTAGAAATTCTCCGAAGCAACAGCATAAGCTATTCGATTAGTAGCATCCCAATATATGCTTACAATATCTGCTTTATTTGCTGTTTCTGTCAATGAAGTTGCAGTTCCACCTGCCCACTTCATACCACCAATTATGGCTGATCCTGTATGATCTTGAACCTTCCAGTAAGATACATCCCAACCACCTGTTCCATCTTGAAGAAATATACATAGAAAATTACCTGATAATGTTGGAAATTTAAAATGCACGTCTACAATATCTGCTGTAAGTGTTAAAATCTGCTTATTACCTTTAGTAAAATCTATTACTGTATCAGTTGCATCAAAAGTAGCAGTAATTTGTGTAAACCCTGCACTTCTTGAAAACCTATGATGATCTCTTGTAAATGAATTAGCCATTATGTATGATAAGTATACATTATATCTTCACCATTAACAGTCGCTGCTACATGTATATCATTCACAGAATTAACATCTACACTATAAAAATCTCCTGGCCCTAATCTAATTCCACCACCAGTGCCATCATTAGCAACAGTAGAATCACCTACCCATATATAGCCAGTATTATCTGGACTAGCCATCATATCAACACGCTTGCAAGCTATATCGCCAGCAGCTCTCAAGTCTTCTGCACCTGTTCCAACATCATTATTAACTTCGCTAACCATAGCAGTCATACCATGATTTGTATATAAAGCCCCTTTTGAATCTACTTGTAGTGAAGTCCAATCGTGATTAGCTACATTATCTAAAGTATTTAAAGTATCACTTCTTTTAACTTTTGCAGGTATACCAATAGCACCTTCTATATATGCATTTTTATCAGCTTGATACGGACTAGTAGCACTTTCTGAACTTGTAGCACCTACAATATCTATTTGCATTTCATTACCACTTACTGCACCTTCAATGGTTTCAACAGCTCCTTCTATCTCAGATAAATGAGTAATCATTGTGTCTTGTTTTGCATGAGTAGAAAGTGCAGATGTATTTAAATTTGTACCAGCATTAACAGTCACAGTTCCACTTACAGGCTGTGTATATCCAGAACCATTTGTGACCATTACATCTGAGTGATATACTTTAACCTGGCCAGCAGCTGTTAAACTTATTACCCCTATATCACCTGAGGTAATACTTTGACTCCCATGGTAACCCATAACAGCAATGCCCTTATCAGAATTTAAACTAAAATCAGCATCATCTGCATATATAGTATCCTGTATGTCATCTATTTTCTCCAAAGCAGTTAACATTGCAGCAGCGCTTGTTTCTGTGACATATAATGCTCCTGCAGCACCAACTTGTAAAGGAGTGTAATCATCTTCTTGGCTTGCAAGAGATCCTAATGTATCCCTTCTAACTGCAAGTGGCATTATACCATAGTCAGTATTACTATGTGGGGAATCTTCTCTATTCACTACTCCACTATTAGCTATAGCAACTCTTAAAGTATTACTACCAGCTGCTCCAACATTTGTATCTGCTGCATTACCACCTAACAATAAAGATACATCTCCAATATCTATATCTGGAGTTGCAGATAGATGCGCATTAACATTTAGACGATTATCAGTTACGCCAACTTCATTCCCAGAATTATCTGATATCTTGACTTTAGGATGCGGCATTACATACTCTCCGTTACTGCACTATTGCCAGGATTATAAAAAGATTCTTTTTCATTTAGAATAAGTTGTCCAGTTTGACCTTCTATTACTTTTTGTTTAGGATTATGTTCTGGTTCTGAAGCTAATTCCTTCACTTCTCCTGCAAGCATTTTGCTATATAATTGATCTAAATGCTTTATAAGACTATGTGTAAATTTCATACCAGAAAATCTTTTAGGAGCTTTTTGCTGCCTAGAATCAAGTCCAACTTCACTAGTAGTAGGAGTCCTTTGAGCCGGAGTTAATGCCGGTTGAGTAGGAGCTTCTGCTTTAGGAGATGTTCCTAAATCTATATTGTAATATAACTGATCAAATAAAGATGGTCTCATTTTTTATCCTTTAATATAAATATAACACACTAGCACTTGATGCTGTTGCTGATATTGGATATAAAGTACCTTGAACCATATAAACAGCTGCAACAACACCATCTGCAAATGTTATATTTACTGATGCTGAGGCACCATTATTTATTAAAGCTCTTGATGGTACACTTGAGCTGGTTCCAACTACTCCTGCATAATATGGATTAGTTGATTCCTGTACTGTATATCCTTTATTTCCTGCTGCCATTATTTACCCCCTGCCCTAAGGACTGACTGTCCGTGAATGGGCTTGTTAATTATCATTATCTCATTTCCTTTAAGCCCTGTACGATATAAGGACCTCTTTTTAGGGCCGATTTGCCCTTTTCTAGCTGCTTTTTAAATTCTCTGAGGAAATACTCACGTAACTCCATATCTCCCGTATCTTCGGCCATTTTGGCCTTTAAATAGTATACTATAGCATTAGCTTGATACCTAGTTAAATCTAAATCAAACGATTCATCAACAAAAGCATCTACATTATAATACAGATCTATAGTTTCTTCAAATGATTGCTGAACAGTAGAGCTATCACTACATTTAGTATAAAGAGTAATATATCCTACACCAGCTTCCTTGACTTTATGCAATCCATTCCATTTACCAGCTTTTTTTAATACTATATAGCTTCCATCGCTTAAGCTTTCAGGAGAAGCAGAATAATTATTATCTCCTTGATCTATAATCTTTAATAGTCCACCAGTTGATACATATGTATCTATTTGAGTATCTACTTTATCAGTTTCTTTAATAAAATATTCAGGAACGTATGTATATTGTATTTCAAGACCATCTACTATTGATTCTGTAGGACTTTTATACATTCCATATTCACTATTATTAGAACCTGCTAAAGCATCTTCTCGCTGAATAAGAGCTATTTTATTACCTTTTACATAATATGCGTATTTTCTTTTAGTTGCCATCGCTATCCACTATTTCAGGTTCATATGTAGATCTTGGTATTGATCTATACTTTTCATCTTCATTATTATAATGCTTACATCGAATATCTAATACTTTTACTGCATCTTGTGGTAGATCATAAAATCTCTGATCTTCTGTAATATCTATTCTTTCTGTATTAACATGAGTTTCTGATATAACATTAATCTCATGTAAAGCATCTTTTATATAGGCAACAGCACGACCCGTTTGAGTCGTGCCTGCCCGTTCCATAATCTCCTTAATCTTCATTAGGACTCTCCCCTGCTAAAGTTATTTTATCTAATAGATCCTGTTTAGTATCACCTGAGTTATACTCAATACTATTAGAATCCATATAAGATTTTAACTCGTCTTTTGTCCATTCGCTTGATGGTTCTCCGCTTGGTGATTCTGAGTCGCTTCCTGAGCTATCATCTCCTCCACTTCCTTCTTCGGAATCAGCTGAAGCATCACTTCCAGAGCTCCCTGAGCTTTCGTTGCCATCGTCTGATGATGAGTCGCTTGCTTCTGATGTTCTTGAGTTTGCGCTTGAAGAGTCACTGCTACTTCCTTCAACTCCTCCACTGTCTTCCCCTGAGGATTCGCTAGAGGCATCTCCTCCGTTGTTGTTGCTACTGTCTTGTTCTTGCTCATTACTTGATTCTCCTTGTTTGTTATTGTTCTCTAAGACTTCTACCTTAGCTGTTAATTCTTGTACTGCTTTTACTAATACCGCCATAAGTTTTCCATCATCCATAGAATAATATGATTTATCTTCATCAATATCTTTTACTAGCTCTGGAATAACTTCTTTAACTTCCTGGGCTATAAAACCAATCATTTTTTTAGTTTTAAGCTCAGAGGTAGTTTTTACACCATCATTATCTTCGTCTGTTTGTGAAATTATCCTATCAAATTTCTTTGGCTTTAACTTTAATACCTCATTTAATCCGTATGGAACATCTTCTATGTTTTTCTTTAATCTTCTATCAGAAAATGTCACCCATTCAACATCAGCATGGCCACTCCCTTCTACATCAAATATAAATCTTGTAGTTGTATTATTTTGAATTACCGCAAGATTTTCGTCAGCACCAGCTACCCCAACAGTATTACTAGTTCTTATATTACTACGTAAACTTATAATTCCTACAGCACCAGTACCTTTTGTTGTATCTGCTGCTGATTCATCTAAATTACCAGAAAGCAAAAGAGCATGCCCTAATACAGAGCCATCATCATCTTTCCAGCCAGCTACTTCCAGTCCGCCTTCTCCATTTGCTTGTTTTCCAAGACTTCCAAATACATCTGCTTCAACATGGTCAGTCATTGCATGTGCAACAGAGCTAGATGCAAGTTTCACTGCAAACCCATGGCCAGCTCCCATATCTAATTCAAGAAGTGAATTTGGAGAGTTAGTCCCAATACCAACATTACCACCATTCTTTATAGTCATCTTTGTATCAGTATTGTCTAAAGTCCAACTAGCATGGTCAGCTCCAGAATCTAAGACAAAATGTAAATCTGCTCTATGCCAACTACCTACACCTTCAGCAACTATAGCTGTTTTAGTATGGGTAGTAGCAAAATCACCTGTATCAAACTCTAATCTTGCATCGTTACTAGCAGAGCCAGCTTCAATTTGAATAGAACAATTTGTATTCTCTGCCGAATGAACGTGTAACTTGCTTGCTGGTGAAGTAGTCCCAATACCAACGTTGCCATCTTCATCTATAATTAAATTATTGGCATGTGCAGTTCCAACGAAGCCAAACCACGCTTTGCCAGGACTTCCACTGTCGTGACCTATATATAATACTTCATCAGACGCATCATCATTTTCTATTCGTATAGTCGCTCCATTTGTATGAGAGCTTCTAAATCTTGCAACAGTTGAAACACCTCCTGAATCAACATCTAATTTTATACCTGGATCAGTTTCCCCAATACCAACATTGCCATCGTTTTTTATTGTCACTCTTGTCGTGTTATTTGTGCCAAACCAAAGGTTTGTATTTTCTTTTACATTTATCAATCCTTGCTCTGAAGCATCCATCCCAAACTGGACACCATCTCCAGCACCTGACCCTGTAGTACTATTGGTAACTTGTATCACACACTCACCACTATCTGAAGCTGCTAAATGAAGAAGTTTAACTGGAGTAGTAGTACCAATACCTACATTACCATCATCAAATATTGTCATTCTTTGTTCTTTAGCACTACCATTTTCTCCAGTCCAAAAGGTTATTTCACCACCAAGATAAGTAGCATGAGTACCTCCTACTTGACGAGCTTCAATAGAACAAGCTGATGTACTTGTATCATCTGTAGTAACTCCACGAAAATCAATATTTCCAAGTTGAGTATTGTCTATAGTATCGCCACCAGCAATTGTACCTACAGTATTATGTTTAGACCTTTGAAATTTCAATCTTGGGCCAGTAGTATTGCTATCACTATCATAAGTCCCTATAGTCAAATTTACAGTAGCTGAAGCTGCTACTTCAAGTGGGTCATTTGGTGCGGTAGTTCCAATACCTACTTTGCCCTCGTTGTCAATCATCATAGCAGGTGAAGCTTGAGCTAACCCATTACTACCAGATGTTCCATTTTGGGTATGAAAATATAATGCTGTAGCATGGTCATAAGTCCCAGTATTAGTAAATGCAGCTTCAGTATAGGCTGCTATTGCTGCACCAACAACTACATTGTTGCTACTATCCTCAGCACCAGCAAATTCAATAAGACCAAGCCTATGACCATTACCAGTAGTAGCTCCATCGTCAGTAGTAAGTCTTAAACTTCCTCCTTCAGTTACACTTCCAGTTGTAGTATTTGCTATTTCAAGTTGTCTATCTGGAGCAGAAGTCCCAATACCAATCAGCCCATCTTTAGTTATACGCATTCTTTCAGCACTAGCACGCACATTCGATGATTCTTCACTACAAGAAAATACCATGTCGCCAAGATTGTCAGGAGAATTATCAATAGCTGAGCATCTATGTGTGCCATCAGGATTACCTGTCCAACGTCTCATATCAATCCAGCCATGGTTTGCACCAGTTATTCCTGCGGGAGCACTATTGTCACATGTAAAACCAGCACCTATAGTATGAGTCTGACCGTTATAAGTTTCCATCCAACACAGTATAGAATTTTTTACGGATAACTGGGCAGTAGGATTCGTATCTTCAATACCTACTTTGCCATCTGATTGAATACGCATTTTTTCTGAAGCAGTCCCGCCATTAGCCGTAGTATAGAATGTCATAGCAGAGGCATTATTGTCATCAGCTGCATTCTCTTTAACAACAGCTAATCTTCCACCAGATAGTGAATTAATAGCATCTGGAACATAAAAATCTATTGATGGGCCATGCCCAGCAGCAAGTTCAATATCACTAGCTTCATATACACCTATTCTCACAACTTCTAATGGAGTACTAGCGGTTGTTGCTGCTTTTCTTACATGCAATAAAGCTCCTGGATTAGTAGCTCCAATACCAATATTGCCAGAAGTATCTATATTTAAATTGCTTGAACTAAGACCACTTGTAAACCCCATCCAACACCTAGCATTATCAGCTGACATACCAAAATATGCTGTATCTGCATCATCAGATAATAATATTTGAGCTAAATCATTTGAACTAGCCTTAAATAAGGCAACATCATCAGTTCCAGCACTATCTACATGCAGTCGATGTGTGGGACCAGAAGTTCCAATGCCGACATTGCCAGTATTATCTATAGTGAGTCTAGTGCTAGAAGTAAGATCGTTACTATGTGCTATTTTATAATAATCACCAACGCTATTATCAACACCAGTAGCCCAACTTGTAACGCCAGCTATTTCATATAAAGTATGAGGATCGCCACCACTTGCCCCATTTACTGAAGCTCTAAGCCCAGCATGTGCACCAGAGGATGCAGTTGAATTATAAATTCTTGAAAAAACTGCACTACCAGATGCTTCTATTGCATCCAGCGTATAACTTGGAGCTGCTCCAATACCTACCCTATTATTACCACCATCTACAAATAACATATGAGTATTGCCATTCGATTCAACTCTAAAATCTATATCTGCGCTACCTTCATTTACCACTACTTCATTATTTGCATCAAGACTTAAAAGATAAACTCCTCCAGAATAAAAATCCATAGTATCGCCAGACGATTCATATATATAGGTATTAGAACCTCCATCTAAGTAAAATTTATCTGTTGCATCTATTGCTATTGAGGTAGTTGCTATTGATAAAGCTGAATCAGTTGCATCTCCATCCTGTACTTTTACTAATCCACTTGCTACACCACCTGATGCCATTTTTAATAAAAGTGTATATGTGCTTGCTATTGTTTGTCCTGCTAAACTCGCCATTTCAGTTTCTCCTTAATAAGGCTTTAAATTGCTATTACAAACTCTGCAAAACTAGTATCACTTGACAGAGCTTTAATTCTAATTTCATTTGCATTTACATTTGCACCATCTCCTCTACAGCTAAATGCAGCTCCAGGAGAGATCTTTATTGGATATTTTGTTCCACTATTTAAAGATACATATATTGCTGATGATCCTACGTTCTTTATATAACAATATACCATAACTTCTGTTTGAGCAGATGGAGTTATGGCACTAGAACTAATTCCAGCTGTTCCATCCCAATATATACCAGCACCAGTTATAGCACTATCCCATTCTCCATCTGTATCTGTATCAGCAGCATCATGTGCATCCCAATACATTTGTGGATGTTCCATAGAAGTCCATCCATCCCAATCTTGAGAAGTAGTATTAGCTACATGAGCTGGACTACTAGACTTTCCACCTAAACTCTTACCTACAGCACTATCAATTATATATTTATTATAAGTAGAGGAAGCAACCTCTGATGTATTTTTAGTATAAGCTGCTTTATCATGATCAACGTTTTCTAGAGTACCTTCTACAGCTGTCATACTCCTACTTGAGGAAGACTTTAAAGGTATTGTTTTTGTAACATACTTCTGTGGTGAAACATGTGTACCTATAATAATTCTTCTATCTGCTGCCATTTAATATCCTATATAATACTCTACACTTGGTGTAGAAGCTGAATTGATGTATATATCATTTATATCCTCTATACCATCACCATGATCATAACATTCAAAGGCTATAGCCTCTCCTGGAGCTATAGACATAATATATGTTGTAGATCCATCAAGAGATACGCTAACATTTGCAGTGCCATTATTTTTTAGAAAAACAAACTCTGGACCATGAGCACTAATATCTTTTACTATTCCATTTGATGTTGCAGTGCCATAATATATACCATTGGTAAAGACTGCCGTTGCAGCCTTACCTGTTAGTTTTCTACCACAATCACTATCTAAATACCATCTAGTTGCAGCAACAGAACCATCAGCTGGAAACTCCTGTGGTGTACAATGATTGCTATATACTGCTCTTTCATCATCTACACTTGGCATTATGCTTCAGCTCCTTCCTGTTGTTTAGGTGCCGCTATCATAAAAGCCTGATCATACTCTGCTTTTAATCTTGTATATTGATCTTGCAACCATTGATAGCCCATCCCATCACCTTGTAAATTTTGTGTATATTCTTGAATCTCAGCAGCTACTTCAGCTTGATATGTAACTACCTCTGCTTGATATTTTTGTATCAATTCAGCATTATTATCAAAGATAGCTTTCATATCATTTAATCCATTCTGAAACTGTCTCTCTTGACTACGATCCTCGTTACGAATTCTAAGTTGTATATCTGCTTGTGCTTTAGCAATATTAACTTGATTTGCCATTTGAGCTTCTTGCATAACTTCTTGTATTCCAGCCTGGTATGCTACATTTTCTTTATTAAACTCATTTAGTTCATCTTGTATATCTGCTTGAAAGGCTGCAATCCTATCCGACTCTGTCTTAGCCCATGCTTGATATACTGTAGAAAGTTCTGCTTGATATCTGGCTAACTTTTGTCCATATTCTTGAATTTCTGTATTAACTTCAGCCCCATAGCTAGATAGTTCAGCTTGATATTTTGCAATTAACTGTGTATTGTTATCAAAAATAGCCTTCATATCATTTATACCATTTTGAAGTTGCCTTGCCTGACTTCTATTTTCATTATCTATATTCTTCTGCAGCTCACCCTGAGCTTTAGCAATATTTATCTGATTTTGAATTTGAAGTTCTTGCATGGATTCTTGTATATTAGCTTGAAATAAAACATTTTTTGCATTAAAATCATTTAATTCATTTTGAGTATCTAACCCAAACTTTTGAATATTATCTGATTCTGTTTTAGCCCAAGATTGATAAACAGTATTCATTTCAGCTACATATCGTTGAAACTTTTGTTGATATTCTTGTACTTCTGCAGTAATTTCTGATCCATAAGATGTTAAGTCTGCTTGATATTTTTGTAATTCTAAAGCATAATCTTGTATTAAAGCCTCAAGAGTTTTAGCAGCATTTTGAACGTTTACATTTGTAGATAATTGCATCTTCTGAATAGCAGCCCCAGTTGATTGAACCATCTTCTGTGTAGCTGCACTTGTTGAATTCTGCATTTTAGAAATAGACGCATTTACATCATTACCAGCATTAGCAATTGAAGCCTGTACTAAAGTAGCCATTGAAGCATTATTTGTACTTACATCGTTAGCAGCGTTAGCTATAGATGCTTGAGTTTGACTTGCTATAGAAGCATTTTTTATAGCTACATCATTTGAAGCATTTGCAATAGAAGCTTGTGTTAAACTTGCAATAGAGGCATTATTAGTAGAAACATCATTAGCCGCATTAGCTATGGAAGCTTGTGTTAAGCTTGATATAGATGCATTATTTGTATTTACATCATTCTGTGCATTAGATATACTTGCTTGAGTTGCAAGTTGTGCATTTGAAATAGTAAGTTGCATAGCAGCTGATGCACTTTGAACTTCTGCTTGGAATGCATTTATATAAGCTTGAATCTTTTGTATTTGAGAGTTTGCTAATTCAGAATCTTCTTCATCTTCAATTAAATGACCAAGAGTAGACCACCACTGATCAACTTCAAGCTGATCGGCATGAACATCAATGGTGTTATCTGTATCTAATATTGATACATCAGTTATTTCATTTCCATCTCCACCAACAGTAGGTTTTGTATAAGAGCCAGTACTACCACTAGCATCTTGTGGAGCTTCTGTATCTGTTACACCAGAAGCATCTGATGGTGCATCTGAATCAGTTATTCCAGTAGCATCTGATGGAGCGGCACTTATATCAATACCAGCAGCATCACTTGGAGCATCAGTGTCAGTTGTGCCTGAAGCATCAGTAGGTCCAACAGTTATTGCATCTTGAGCAGATGCTATAGCGTCTTGAGCTGCGGCTATGGCATCACCTACTGAAGCGGGTGAATAAGAAATAGTAGGTAAACCTGGTGTGTCTGGTGCTACAGCGTTTAAACTAAATTCACCTGGATCGCTATCATCAAAAGGGTTTAATGAATCACTTTCAAAAAAAGAATTAAATGATGTTTGACCAGTTATAGTCTTTACTGTGTAGTCTGGAGAAGAATTAGAACCAAAAATACCACCAGCAACTGCTGCAGTAAATGTATAAGTAGGAAGTGTTGCATCTAGATCAGCATCTGTACTTGCAAAGGTTATAGTTTCCAAACTTGGAACGTCTGGTGCTACTGCATTCACACTTAGAGCTCCTGGATCTGAATCACCAAAATCACCTAATGTCCAATAACTATTAAAAGCAGTTGTCCCAGCTAATGCTGTAGTTGATGCACCTACTTTAGTATAATTAGGAGCAGAACCAGTATATACACTTGCTGCACTAAAAGTAGCGGCTGTAAAAAATGATCCTATGGCAGAATCAAGATCAGCATCTATACTATTAAATGTAACTGTGGTTAAAGATGGTACATCAGGAGGTACTGCACTAATTGAAAGATTTGAAATTGTTGTATCAGCCATCTTAGCCTGTATAGATCTTATACTTGCATATAATACTACTAAATAAACTTTATCTTCTGGAAACCATTTTATACCTGTGCTAGCATGATCTAATGCTGAACCATCAGTTTCTTCAGGAGATGAATTAACATATAAAACTTTAAATGTATCATTTCCAGCAGATGATGGTGCTGGAAATACGTGTATATTTCTATTTTGAGAAATCATATATACAGGATTAAATTTAGAAGCATAATGTAAACTAGTAGGGTCTGTTACTCTATATTGTAAACTAATAGATTCTTTAGTACAGGGATACCATTCATTATCAGTCCCACTCTCTCTTATGACTGAAATTATTTTATTTGTGCCAGGATTAAAACCATTACTTGTTTGTTCCGAGCTTTCTCTTAAAAAATCATCTACATCCTGGGGCCTAATAGCTAACCATCTACTAGTAACATCAGCAACGCCATCATTTAAAAACGTAGAAAATTCAGCCCTACTAGGAGTAGTAGAGCTACCATCTATTGTTAAACCTGTTAATCCCATTGCTTGAGATTGAAAATCTGCCATTTAATATCCTTACTCTAAGGTACCCACCCCCCTAGAAGAGACCCCATATCTCTACAGAGGGGCGGGTATTATTTTAGTTAGCTACCTATGATGCTGGAGTTATCCAGTTTGGACCAGCATGCGAAGATGGAGCTGCAATATACCATACTGTTACATCTACTTTACCTGCAGTAGCTGTAGCAGTGCCAACAATACTATCAAAAGTATCATCAGCAACAAGTACATATGGAGCAGCATCAGCCGAATGATCTGGGCCAATTGGATAATCAGCAACAGCAGTAGCCTTTGCTACCGCAGCACTAAGCATAGTCGTTCCTGAAAAGCCCAACTGAATAGTTGCACTTCCACCAGAAGTCATAGCTTCAGTTACTACAGCAGAAAATCCAAGGATCATATCACCTTTAGAAAATGTTTCTGTAGCAGCTGTATTAGCTTCTTGGATACCAAAGTCAATGCTAAATTGCCTTTTTTGTAGAGCATTAGCCACATCATCTATTGCGGTATCAGCTTTATTTTGTCCATATTGTGGATTTGCCATTATTTATTCTCCTTATGTCCAAAGAGCATGAGTTTCAGGACATGACATCTCTAACCCAGCTTCTGTTAAGATCTGATCTACTCTACGGTCGACACCGGAGTTCTCTAAAGTCTGAACTCCCACATAGATTCCAGTATCACGATTAATACCATTACCAACCAATGGTCTATAAGCACAATATTTCATATTAATACCAACTATCTTAACATTAGTTCCATCAAGATGCACATTACGTGCAACATTCATATCACCATATACAGTTGAGATTGTTGAAATATCAACACCAAATACTTTCTTTTTACCATTCATTGCAAAGTTAGCATTTCCATTTCCATCGTCATGGCCTGCAACTGGAGAAGCATTAGGATATGATCCAGGAATTACCATGCCAATATTATTAGAAAAGTATCCAGATAATTTATGCAACCAATTATAAACTTCTGTAGAACAGAAAAATACAGTTGATGTAGCATTATTATATCTTGGATCTAACAAGGCTGACATATCATCAAGAAATGAATCTTGAGATTTGGTACCTAATGCTAAGCTAAATGTATTACCATATGAAGAAATAAAGTCTACAGCACCTTGTGTGGTATTGTAAGTAGAATCTTGAGTTCCAAATAAGAGACTTTGTTCTATATCCCATTTGTGCTCAATTAACTTTTCTTTCCAAATACGTGCCCATTCATTAGCTTCATATTTTAATACTGTTGCACGATCAGTATTATTCATAACTGCAGATGTTTTCCATATCTGAGTTTGTCCAGTGCTAACACTATATGGCTGGTCTTGCCAAGATTCTGGATAACCAGAGCCAGCAGCAAAAGCAGAGCCAACAACATAATTCTTGTAAGGTTCTAAATCCTCTTGAGAACTTGTTGTTAAGGCTGATCCAACTTTAGCTACAGGATCCATATATTTTACAGTAGTGCCACCTTTAATACAGGTTGCATTAACTACTGCATAATTAGCTTGAGTAGTTAAGTCAACACTATTTACTTTCCACAACTCATATCCAGTTGGATTACCAAGTGAACCACTACCACTAAATACAGGAAGTTTTATTATCTGTCCTGGTATATAAAATTGTGGTTGTGTGCCTGTTACACCAGCATAGTAACTCATTGTTTGTCCATAAATATTCTGAAGATTACCATTTGATTTATAATCAGTATAAAACTCAAATGTGTAAACATCTCCAGCTGACGTAGTATGGTTACCAGCATCCGGATTTGTTGCAGGATTTGCTATTGCATTCGCATCATATGCCAACATATAGGCATATCTTTTTGTGTAAGATGATCGCTTCTCTGTAAATTTAAAGGAAGGATCATCGGTTGGCTTTTTTGAAACCATGCTTACGAATCGAAAAAAAGGATCTTGTGCTAATGCTAATTCAGATACTTTATCGCCAAAATTATATTTTCTGCGTAAAGCACCTGTAGCAAGAGCATCCCCTCTAACGGCCGTAGGCTCGGAAGTATAATTGCTTCCGGTTACGTTTAGAATATCCGCCATTTGTCTATCTCCTTAATTAGGAATTAAGTTTGGACAGACTAATAAAATTTATATAAGCCTAGCCAAACAGGTTATCAACACCTTCATCAAGGCCCTTTATCGCATCAAACACATCGTCTGATTCTGATCTTCCTGGGTCTTGATTGTTTGCTCCCGATGCGGATGTAGGTATATTACGGACATTTTTCATTTGGTTTAACATATCCTTCTTTGTTGAGTTTGCTACATTTGTGTTATTAGCGTCACGATTTAGCAAATAATTAACATCATCTAACGTCATTATATGCTTCTGAGCTTTTTCCTTAAATGCTGCAAACTGTTCTTCTGACATATTATTACGCTCTTTAAATGCCTGCTCTTCATTTGTTCTGGCTTTGGCTTGCTGAATCTCTTGCGCTCTAGCCTGTTCAGCTGAAAGCATTTGATTCACCCTGCCTTGTACCATTTTATCTACATGAGCATTCATTAGTTTAGCACTATCAGAATCTGGATCTGTTATATCGTTAGCGTCAAATACAAAATCTTCATCAAGATTTAATTGTTCTTGAATAGATTTTGCGGGTTTCCCGCCATTTACCAAATAGTCTCTAACATGATCTACCAATCCACTATCGTTTTTCATCGCTTCCAAAACAGGTACAAACGGTTCAACCGTTTTATATTGTTCTGTTAAGCGGACAGCTTCTCTACTACTATCTTCGTATCGTTTTTTCCAGTCTATGCTGCCTTCCGACTGATCCACATTGTTGGAGCCATTGTCTTGTAGTGTGTGGGTTACCTGTTCGGAGCCACTTGGTTGACTTTGGGTTACCTCAGTGTCATCTATTATGCCACCATTGACTTCACTATCTAACTGTTCAAAAAAACCTTCAGAGCCTGACGACTGGGATGCTTCTGCAGCTTCAAAAGAATCTGCTTCCATTCCTATCGTAGGGTTACCTTGGCTTTCTTCGTTGGAAGTTGTCATAACTCTCCTTTTTTAGTCTTATGTCAATGTGGTAGTTTAAGAACTACCTTTTTTACTTTCCAAACTATTTTTTACAGATTGTAACATATTACCTGCTTGCTGCTTCTGAGATTCAACATTATTTGCCATTACATTCCGTAATAATTTTTGTTTTCCTTCTGTTTCAATATATTGTTTGCCCATTTGAGATTTTACTTCTTCTTTCTTTTTATTAATCTCAACATCGGCTTGCATAACTTTTTGCTTAATGCCAGCTTGTACCAATTGTCTTTCAAGGGTTTCAATCGTGCCGTCCTTATCCTTGATCGCCTCATTAAGCTGTTCAACTTGACCCGACAACTGTGCATATAATGATTTCCTTTTAACAATATTATCTTTATTTTTAATATCTGTTTCTGCGAGTACAGCTATATCATCTACTACACCTAATTGTAATAATTGTTTTAACTCTTCAAGATAAGCCCATCTATTTACAGGTAATGTAGACCCTTGAACAATACGTACATCAAACTTTAATGAACTAATGTCCATAGACTTACCTATTGCTTCTCCCATATCATTATAAATAGGAATATTTATCTCTTCATTCTTGCCTTCTTGTATAGAATTAGGTTGAATTAATCTAAAGCGTTTATAAGCTGTATAGGTTGATTGTGAAAATTGTAATACCATCTTGCCTACTTGTCTTAAAGAAGGTTCAATAGATGTATTCATCCATTGCTTTATTCGTCTTGTACCATATTCATCTAAAGCTAACATGCCACGATAAGTTTCACTTGCGCCAGCACTATCTCCCATCATAGAGCTATATATACCAGCTAAATATTCCATATCACTTTTACCTTCTTGTACTATCTGAAAGAAAGCACTTGATAGAGGAGCTGGTATTACAGGAGTAGGACGTTCTACACCAGGTCTAATAGGAAGTAAAGCTCCAGGGCTTGCAGAATATTTTTCCCATACCTCAGCATCAATAGAGCCTTCTTCATACATCCATCTTAAGCTTGAACCTAATGAAGCATTATGCACCATAATCTGATGAGACTTATTTATTTCTTGTTGTTTTCCTATCAAAGGAGATACAGCACTAATTGGATAAGGAGTACCAGTCCATTTATAGTGAAATGGTATAATAGGATATTCAGTAATTGTTTCTGGCAATACTTGTTCATATAGCATCTTATCTCCAGCAACACAAGTTTGCTGTATTCTAGTAGAATAAAATTGAACTTGATCAACTATATTCTTTGCTATTTGAGGATCTTGAATTAAAATTTTATATTCTTTTTCAGAGACAATTTTATTTTCTATTTTACTTGATTCTGCTTGTAACTGACTCATACTTTCTTGTCTAGCTACTTCTAATTGTTGTTGCATCATCTCTTGAGCTTTACGCATTTCAAGTTCATATCTTTCAGGAAGCATCTTTCCTTCTTGTACAGCTTCAGCCATTTGTCTTTCTTGTTCAAGTAATTGAACTTCCATCTCAGCCTGCATTTCTTTTATCTGAACATCAACTTGTTGCTTTAATGCTTGCAATTCTTCTTTATTAGGGGGTATTCTATAAAAGACACTCATATAAGATATCTTTATTTTTTCATATACTTCAAAAAATTCAACTAATTGATCTTGCTCACCATCAGCTTTTATAGACAATCCAGAATCAGCAGAATCATTATATGTAAATAACTTTTGGTCTATATCTCCTGTAGATCGTGTACTAAATGTTCTTTGATTCTGCTCATCACTATTTGATTGAGATATTTTACGTTTTTGACCAGGAAATAATTTCATTAAATGACTCTTAGGAAGTACTTTACGAATCATTATATAAGCTGCATCTTTAAAAAGCATATCTCTTGACTTAGGATCTATATATACATCAAAAGGTTCTGGCTGTTGCACTACTACTTCTCCAAGACCATTATCAGCATCTTGATCTACAGAAATTAAAAGATATCCTATACCTTTTGTAACACTATCATTTATAGCATTATTATAAAGAGTAGATCCATGAGAGTTATACCAAACATAATCTGCAAGATCAGAAAATACAGCTGCTACATCAGTATCACTACCTTCTACTCCTACAGCTTGCCATCTAGGATTATTAGCTGTTGCATAAAAATTAAGCATCTCTACAACCGGAAGAATCCGATTAATAGTAAAAGTAGGCATCCCTTGTTCTTCTAAAGAATCCTTTTCGTCTTGCTGCAATTGTTCATCATGAGCAAATTCATAACCCTTTTGATTTATCTGCTCCCATTGCTTCCTTGTAAAACTGTTTGACAGATTAAATAGTTGTCGTATCTGATCTACTCTCTTATTTTGCTTTGCCATTATACTCCCCTATCTTCCTTTTTTGTTTTTTTTCTTTGACGGCCTGCCTACTTTCTTCCCGTATGTTCCTTTTCCCTTTGGCATGTTTACATTCCTCTCTTGGATGATGTTTGTGATCTACATCACATATGGTTGGACACGCATAATTCCCCTGAGGACAATTTTCAATATGATCGCCATATTTAGTTATCCCTATTAAAGAAAGAGCAACAAATAGTTTCCATAACATAATTCATTTGCTTGCTCTCCTTGTAAAAACCCACACGCCAACATTAATTATTCCTATCCCTAAAAGATGATAACCACCACCTATGCTATATAAATATACATTCATAAAGCCTATAATTAAATTAAGCCAACGTGCAGCTTGATATAGTTCATCTTTTCTCATATATTTCAAAGTGAGGGAAGTCATCAAATCTATTATCTTTTGTATCCCAATTCATATTCCAATCACCGCCCCATCTAAGATCTATTCCCATTCCACGAGCAATCCCAATGACAAACCCAGCAAAAAGGGTATGCCTTTCCCTATCATCCCAGTCAATAGGGTATCTCGCCACATCCACAGCAAGAGAGGGATTACGATTATGACGTCCTTTAGGATACTTAACTTTTGTCTTCCCTTCATCATATAATTTATTCTGTCTTTCCTTTTCTCTATATCCTTCTAATATAGAACAATCTACATGTTTTATCACTTCATTAAAAACTTTTTGCAATCTTTTATCGCAAGTACTTAATCTTCTTCTTGATGCTCTTCCAAACCTTGGCATATATCTTCCTCTGTTGGTGGGTCTATTACCAAATCAAAATCTTTTAATAGCCATTCAGCTAATTTTTTGGCCATTAACTTCTTTATGCTGTAATCCATGATTTAGCCTTTGGCTTTTGTTTATACCATCCATCTTTTGATTCTGCCATTCCAGTAGGTGGATGTGCATATTTACATGCATAAGCTAGAGCATCTATAGTATCATCATGAGCCATACGAGGACCAAAAGTCATTATCTCTCTATGTAAATCATATTGAGTCTTTTTTATATGAACCTGTCCTACTGCAAATCTTTGTGCAAGTATTTCTTGTATTCTATCTCGCTTACTCATTCTAGTACCAGGCTTCTCTTCTTTAAAAGGAATAATGAATTCATTCCTACGTCTCATTTCAGCCCTTATTGATTGAAATATGGGTTTAGACATTGTTGTATCTTCAATTGTAAAGAGGGTGGGCTTATAGAATTTGGCATAATCAAATATATAATCTACGATCCCTTTCTGGCCCGTTCCCTCTATACCTAAAACAGGTAGTGTTCTATTTCTTATATAATCTAGAACATAAATATTATTATCTGGGGTCACTGCTATCACTATTAGAACGCTGTAATCTGAATTACGTCTTGCTGAATCAGTAGCTGGATCTACTCCAACAAATATGTTACAAGGTTTAGGATCATCTCCTTCAGGAACTACAAACATAACTCCAGTATCTTCATCCTTTATAAATTGACCATCCCAATATTTTATATGATCTCTGTTAAATATGGAGTCTTCTTCACTCTGAACTTCCATCATATATTCCTGATAGAACTTTTGTGGAGTTCCAGAATCCTGGTAGAACTTCTTCTTTCTTTCCATCTCTTTAAATCCAAACCAATCTGGCCAAAGAGTTCCTCCATCTTCCATTAATGCTTTATATGTAATAACTTTCCATGAATAGTCAACTTTTTCTTTTTTAGCTTGTTCATGTCCTATTAAGATCTTTTGAATAAAGCTATCATAATGCACTGGAGTACCATTTATTCTGAGTCGTCCTGTTTTCGGTTCGAGTGCAGGAAAGACAACAGCAGTAACAAGGTTGGATATTTTCGACCTCGATTCAGGAGTAATAGTGTTATTCTCGTCTTCAAAATCATCAAGAACGATAAGATCATAACGCTTATGAAGCTTGGCACCACCACGAATACCAGATAGATTACTCTTAGAAATGAGTTTAGTGCCGTTTTTAAGTTCGATATCATCTTCTGTCCATTTCCTTCCTTTTAAATCGCCAAAATAGTATTTTAACTTTTCATTAAATTCTACATGATATTTTATATAATCTAAATTAGGAACGGAGATCTTAGAACTTGCAGCTACCCACCCATAAAAAAGTGGCTCCTTCGTAAAGCAGAAGTCATGTAATATATTACACTTAGTAAGAACAGTCTTTCCGTGACCTCTGGGAAGTATAACAGCAAGTTGCCTAAGATCTTCATCTTGTAAAGCATCAGCTACCTCATAATGGAAAAAGGGAGTTTCAGATCGCTTAAAATCTTCAGGAAGAAAAAGTTTCCCAAATGCAATTAAGTCATTATGAGCTAGTTTTAACTCCTCTTCTGCTTTAGAAACATTATTTAAATTTATATTCGCCATTCAAATTTCTATCTTTTACTAATCTCCATTTTGGATTTTTAAAATAATCTCTAATTTTTTGTGCTGGAGTTTTTTTTATATTTTTAATAACCCTGATCTCCTCCACCTTCACGAAGATCTTCTTCATATTCTTCAGCTCCACCATCAAATAGATTATCTTTCCATGTTTTCATTGCATCCATTATAGCTCCTGAAGATTTACTTGTATTCTGATTCCATCTACGAATTACTCCTTGAAACTGAGGCCCTTTGTAGCCATCTATATCAGAAGGATGTAAGTATCCTATATCTACAAAATATTTTTGAGCTTTTAATATATCACTTTTTTTAGCATTATGTTGAGAAGCCTTACTTACTATTATAGAGGCTTTTTTACTCCAAGGAATATCACCATGCCCTTTAGGTTTTACATTAGAGTAATAGACATTATTTTTATATGTACCACCTGCAGTAGGATCTTTTTCACTCATTGCTTTATCAATAGTAGGCTGAACCCATTTTTGCATTTCAGCCGGAAGTAATTTTTCCGCTTCTTTATCAAAATGCGATACATTACGACGAATTGCCTGTCGTGAATAACCTGCGTCTCTTGCAAGCTTCTTTCTTATAATTTCTTTTTCTTCCATTCTATCAATCCCTGTTGGTAAATTACCAATAACATCAAGAATTGTTGTTTTTTTATCACCGTAAGCCATTGCCACCTCTCCTTCGATTTTTTTGTTGTTTTCCTCTACGCCTTGCTTCTACTTTTATAGTTTCAGGAGGTAAAGCAGTTACCTCTCCTGTATTTAGTAATGCAGAAAGTATTATAAACTTAATCATTCTTATTTACTAATTTAAACAATGTTTTTACTTTTTCTTTAAGTACATCAATATCTACCTTCATAGTAATAAAGACCACTACTATACTACCAAGGACAACTAATTGAGGCCAATATTCTTTTATAAATTCCATTTATCTTCCACCGTTCTCTATTTCTTTTGGCCTTTCAGCTTCTTCTAGAGCTTCAGGGGTAAATCCTTGAAATAAAGCTCCTGTAACTGATGTAACCTGTGTTCTATTTTTATCTTCCATATCCATAATATCTGCTAACTTAAACAAGGCCTTTAGCTTGGTGTCATCCTTGTCTGTAGAGTCGATTACCTCCTTAATATTAGATAGTACATATTCTTCATTAAGTTCAAGTTTTTCTAAAAACGGTTTTAACTCTTCTTTCATCCGGCTCCTTATTCTATTAGTTTTAACCAGTTGACCGGCACGCATCCCAGCGTAACCAGGATTATTAGTAGGAAATGCTTTGAGATAGGCTTTCTGAGGATCCATTCCACCAGACAAATATTGTACAAAGAGCTCTTCACGTGTGGAGAGGTTTCTTCTTTCATCCACTCTTTCATTTCTTTCAATATTGCCTCCTATACTATATATATTAGTTCTTCGTGATGTGTCCATCATCACTTTGTCAGAAACAACAAAAGTACCTGTACATGTACCTATATAATCAACTTGACGCACCTTTCCCTTAGGTTTTAACATAGTACCTTTACGCAATATTTGGATTACACATCCATCATCTGACAGTACCCAATCAGAAATAGAAGATCCTCGCCAATCCTTTAAATAACGGATATCTGAGGGCACCTCGTCTTCTGAATCGAATACTGTATGTTGTATTTTGTTGACCTTATAGTGTCTCATTATTTTTTGTTCGGATTCCCCAAGGAATCCGATGTTTTAGGCTATTCCAAGAACTCCGTTACTATCTTCTATATATTTCAATACTTCAGAAGGTAATTGTAATACCTCATCTCCAGTATCAAACCATACATTAGTAGTAATCTCTTGTTCAAGAACTTCAGATAATCTCTCAATTTCCTCCTTATCTGGATCATAGTCAATTGATAACCTGTATTCTTTCTTAGCCATTATAGCCTCCATTCTTAGATAGAGAAAACCCCTGAGCACCAGGGGCACTTTTTTGGATCTTTAACTTGAAATTTCACTTAAAGCCAGTTATTTCTCCCATACTTTAAGTTTATATCCAAGCAATTTTTACCGGCTATTGGGGACAACTCAGTCAACTATTTTGAAGACCTACAACCCAACTTCTGACCCTTCTAGCAGAACTTACTCAAGTGTACTAGATGGGTGATAGCAAAATACTACCGGTATCTTAATATACTATAATGAAAATGTTATTTCAAAGATAAAAGATTTTATTTGAGAAATAATAGTAGTAAAGCCATAACAACCTTGTCGAGAACCCATAACAAAAGTAATATATTTAGTTTACGATTCATGGGGTAAATATAATACACTTATACCTTACTTTCAAAAATTATAGCATTTTAGTGTGTGGTCTTTTATATAATGGTGTACCCCTAAATAGGGTTTTTACACTATCGTTTTACGTTATTTTTGATTTAATTTATTTCAATTGAATTTTAGTACTAAATATTTAATCCAACAACCTATAAGGAGATAAGAATGATATATCTTGAGGATATAAAGACAGAACAGGAAGCATCAGATGCTGTAGAAGACTGTGAGATAGCAGCCATTGAAGCTAGTGAATCCATACGTAATAAGCGTAACAGAATCATGAGAGCTGAACGTGATATTAAATGTTTAATGAAACTATGTATGCTACGTAAATGGAAAGCACCAATGAATGCACTACAATCCATGCTTGATAAACTCAATGAAGCTAAGGCTGAGCTACAAGTTAACCTATGGAGTAGTTAATTTAGTATAGTAGGGGGCATTAACTTGTCCCTTACTACACACACAACACACACAAGCATGGGTAGTATATATATATACCAACTTATACTTAACATATGCTCTGTTATGTCCCACAATACCAAAGGCAGGATAAAGGTAGCAATAAGCTCATTCCTTTAGAGATATGTGTCTAAGGCCCTGTAAAGAATTGCAATACGTGTGATACCAAATGATTGCACGATAAAGAACCATCGAGTAGATGATGCTGCTCATTAATACTGAGGTCAATGTTGATGGTAGGTTTGGTATGATCAATGAAACTGGTTTATTAAATTCATATAATAAGCTAAGAAGACAGAACTATGATAAACTACATAATATTCTAGATATTGTGTTCTGAAGTTAAGTTATCCGGTAATTAGATATAGGGATTAGCAACTTCAGTTTGATAATTAATAAATTAACATTGCTAGCATCGGGGAGTATAGAGGGACCTTCAATGTTGTCGCCCTATATTCCTAAGACTCTAGGTATGTCAAGATACTATGTATCTCAATGTAAAGTACCAGAGAACTCTGATCAGGGGAGCTAGCATTAAATTATGCGGGATAGTGTCAATATAACATATCAGGCTGATTCCCTGAAGCTACAGGTGTAATTCCTGTTCCCGCTCCCAATTGAGAGAGTAATGGAAGGGTCAAGCCTAAGTCTGTTGAAAATAGTTTAAAAAGTTAGCAGAGCGAATGCCCTAACAACTCTTGCAAGGGGACTACCAGACAGAATAGGATATTGACGACTCTCTCACTAAATTTGTGTGTTACTGTAATGCTAGCTGACGAGTTAGTTATCAGTACACAATCATCAACAATAATAAGGAGAAATTATGATAGAATGTATTATAATAAAAATGCAAGATAATGATGGTAATACAGTTTATTCTAAAGCTCATGTTAATGAGTTAAAGAATACTAATGTACAATGGCTTACAGATGCATTAAATCTTGATGATTTTCAAGAAAAAAGTAATGAAGAATATATTGTACTTAAAAAAGATGATTTTGAATGGTATTGTGAAATGTGGTCACATACTGGATTTTAATAATAAGGAAAAATAATAATAAACCCAATAACTCTAATAAAACAAAGGAGAAACAATGAAACATAATATTGGTACACTTGAAGTATTAAATGTAAATAAAGTAATACTTTTAAAAGAAAACTCATCATTAAGATATAAAGGTCCAAAATTTAATGGATTAAAAAGATCTGTTAAAAATAATGGAGTTTTATCCCCAATTGATGTAGGAAGATTAAATGGTAAAGATCATGTTGCTAATGGAAATAGAAGAACAACTATTTGTCGTGAAATTGGTGTTAAAGAAATAAAAGCTATAGTTCATACTGTTAAGAATGAAGATGCATTATGTGAATTATTTATGGAACTTACACTTAATACTCAACAAATAGGTGCTGTTCAATTAACTGACATGTATTTAAATGGTATGAACTCTAAATATTTAAATCTTTCAATTAGAAAATCAGTTACAAAATTAAATGATATTTATAAAACTAATACTAAATGCAATGCTGTATTAAAACGTATGGTTGATGTTAATAAAAGTCCACGTTCATATGTTATAGCCCTTGAAAATCTTATTAAATATGTTAATACAAATGAAGTTAAAACAAACGAATTTGCAAAAAAAGCATTATATTGGATGTTAAATTGTGGTTCTGCTTGGACAATAACAAATTGTATAAAATCATGTGCTCCAGTTGAATTATTATTAAATGCAATAAATAATAAAACAAAGATTGAAGATGATTGGTGGGTAAATATTTAATCACAAAAGGAGTAATATTATGAAAACTATTAGAACTCTGGTAGAAAATACTCAAGAATGGAGAAAGTTAGCCCCTGGAACTATCTTAAGAGTAAATGATAAAGCTGCAAAGAAATTTGTAGATGCTGGTAATGCAGAATATGTTCCAAAATCTCTTTGGAAAGAACAAGAAAATAATAAAAACACACAAAATAAGGAGTAATTATGTTAGTAACAGGAAATTATGATACTACTGTTCCAAGCGTTATAAAAGTTGAAAATAATATTCCAATACCTACAATGAAAAATGGTACTGGAAGACCTTCTAAATATAATTTTATTGAAACTTTAGAAGTAGGTCAAAGTTTTGCAATAAATGGTGATACACCTCACTTTAAAGCAAAAACTGTTGGATCAAGTTGTTATACTGTAGCTCAAAGAATAAGAAAAACAACAAATCCTGAATTTAAAGTAACAGTTAGAACTATTGAAGGTACAGCCAAAAAGCCAACATTAGTACGTTGCTGGCGAGTAGCTTAATTACACACAAATAAAGGGTAGATATGCTCCCAACAATACTCACCTTGATTGATGTATGCAGTGCTTCCGCACATTCTATCAGCTATTTACCCTTTATATTCACACCAACATAAGGAGAAAAATAATGACATTAGACGAAATGAACGTCAGTCAAAAACTGCAAGATTTTTATGCAGAAACAATAGTAATAGAAGAAGTTATAGAAGAATGTGGTACATATCTATCTGAAAGGGATAATCATGATAGATTTAACTATTAAAAAGGAGTACAAGCCTTTTGGCAGTATTTACTTTGAATTTGTTGGTGAGATAACCGAGGAGGAGGCTATGGAATTCCAACGACAGAGGGGGTTCCATCCTTCCGGTTACGGTTTCTATGGATTCACTTACAAAAATGGTATATCAAAGTGGAATTGCTCAAATTCTTGTGATTGATTATGTATAATAAACAACCTAAATACTTTATATATTTTGATGAATATGCTGAAAGTGTACATTCTAGTACATTATTTGGTATTATAAAAAAAGTTATAAAGTTACATTTATTAAGATGCAAAACTCTTAGAAGGCGAATATCAATCTTTCAAAATATAATAGTTTGGATTTTTATAACTAGTTTTTCTATAATATTTTGGTTCTTAATAATATATTATATAATTCTCTGATAAGAGTTTGCCAATTCATTATCAGAAAATAGGTTGGCTCACCTAAAGCAGCACACATCCTAGGCAATACAACATCTAGGGATCTAGTATAGGGGTAGTGTTTCGAGGCTCTACCCCTAAAATTTTGGTACCAAGGGCCGTAGAACGGATATTTTGTAAATAGAGTACAAAATTAAAGACTCATTATATTAAAGTAACGTATGAGGATAGCCCAAAAAATTATGAAAGGATAAGTTATGTTAGTTAGTGAATGTTGTAGCTCTATTTCTTGGAATGATACTGATATATGTGCTGAATGTATGGAGCATGCAGATTTTAAGCCTTATATGGAATATACACCTAAAATACCTCTAGGTATAGAAGCTAAAAGATTTATAGTAGAAGCCATAGAATATTATATAAATAGATGGGGAGCTACTATAGATGATAAAAAATTAAGTGAAGATTCTGTTATAGAACTAAATAGAATAACACTAGATACTAATAAATACTATCTAAAAACAATAGGATATAAAAAACATAAATATCCTACAATAAATTATAAAGATTTTCATAAATCAGGAGATATAAATGAATCAGAAGATACTTAAATTAGTAGAAAAAAGATTAGAAGAAGGTAAAAGAAAATATGGTCATGAAAATGTTGAAACTGATGGTAGAGATTTTATAGTTGAAGCTCTTGAAGAAATATTGGATTGTTGTGTATATGTAGCAGCAAAATTAATAGAAATACAAAAAATAGAAGATATGATGTTACATCCAGAATTATATGATAAAGGGAACAGGAATAATAATGAGCTACATTAAAGGATTGTTAGAAGAAGATATGATGAGATATCCAGAATTATATGATGGTAGTGCTGATTATGAATTTTGGATACAATGTCGTAAAGAAGAAATTCTCGAAAGAGATAATATAGATAGTAAACCTCACAAACAGAAAGGAAAATAAAGATGGAAAAATATCAACAAGGTGATGTTGTAATGTTTAAAGTAGACGATGATTATTTTAAAAATAATACAAGAAATAGTGGTGATAATCATGCTTCTTATAAAGGTAATCAACCCACACATGCTATAATAGCATTTGGAGAAGTTACAGGTCATAAACATCAAATTAATATGGAAAATATGCTTGAAGAAGCTGGAGTAAAGCTAAATATGGGTTATGGACGTGAAGCTGGAGTTGATGTGCCTGAAGGATTTCAAGTTACTGGTAAAACTGTAACTATTACTCATGAAGAGCATGATCCTCTTGATTTACCCCCTGGAAATTATATAGTAAGAATTGTTCGTGAACGTAATCATATAACAAGGAGTAATCAATATGTCGCAGACTAAAAAAACTCGTAATGAAGAAATGGAAGCTTATGAAGCTAAATATCTTGCTAATAGTAATGTAGAATGGTTAATTGAACATGGCAATCCTCATGAAGTTGTTTATTTTAAAGGTGAAACTGGTGATAGATACACTATTTATGTAGCAACAAAAAGAAATAAGACTACTGTTGATTTTACTAGTGTATATAATGCTTATACTCATGGAACTTCTAAAGGTAATCATATAGCTACTATTAAAAATCGTATTTTAACAATGGTTGATTCATCTAGTAGTTATTGGAATTCTGGATGTGGATATACTGTAAAGCAATTAATGAGACAAGGTGTAGTATGTAAAAAATATCCTTGGTCAATAAGATATTGTAGATCTGCTTACTTTATGAAATTAACTGGAAATCCAGGTGCTGAAGGATTTGTAGAATTTACTCCTTGGATTGGAATGAAAATAGATCTTGAAAAAGGTATTCTTGTTAATAAACCAACAATGAAAACTAGAAGAAAATATATGGCCGCTAAAAAACAAGATAGTATTGCACGTAAAAGAAATGCTTTATCTAATAAATATAATAGAGAAGCTCTTGCACGTTATAATGCAGCAGGTGGCAGTACAAAAGAAGCTAGAGGTCATTGGGATCCAAAAAGTAATAGATGGGTAACTCCTAAAGAAGGTGCTGGTACAGAAAACATAAATTGGGATATGATTCCAATGGATGATGTATTTAAGCATAGAAATGCTACATTAAGAAGTAATATTCTTGAACATTATGGAATAAATGCAATATTAGAAACATTATCTTATGATACTATTGATATTGATTTTATTGATGGTCGTGAATATAAGCTATTGAATGTAGATATTCCTGATTTATCAGTTAATGATGATCGTATGGAAAAAACACGTAAATGCTTGTATCTTCAAATGATTAATCCATCTACTGGTGAAAGTCATTTTGAAGGTATTCAAAACCTTGGTGGATGGGGAGCTCCTAAAGAAGCCACTGTAATAGCTGCTCTTGCTTGGCGTGATGGTGATTTAGATATGTTAAGGCAAAAAGAAGGATGGAAAGCTCCAGAAGATAAAACTGTTTATATTAAACCTATAAACTTAACTTAAGGAGAAAATATGCCAAAAGATATTCTTACCATATTAGATGATATAGATGAAGATGATGTTTTAGCTATTAGAAGTAAACCTTCAATTATTGTAAATATAGAAAAAAGAAATCTAGAATTTACTGATTTAAGATATTCTTTTGAGGAGGTGCTATCCATAGCTGAGAAGGTAGGGCAAATCCAACAAGATATTGTTGAATCTGCCAAGTAATCATGGAATCAATAGAGGGTAGGATTAATTTTCTACCCTCATATTGTTTTTTTTCTTTGAATTGTGATGTAAGTCACAGTATATTTACCTTAATGAGTGATGAATCTTTAATAGAAGATATGGTAATAAAATCATATTTAGAATTATATCTTCGATCCTTAAATGAATCTAAGCCACATAAATTTATTCAAATAATAAAAAAACGTATGGTTGAACTCATTAAACGTAAGCAAGCAAAACCTCAATAATAAGGAGAACCCCAAATGAATATATTATTATTCGATCTTGAAAACGGAAGTAAATCTCTTGGTAGTCATAATTATATCCAAAAAGAATTTGGATTACCAGTTTTATCACCAAGTACTTTTGATCAATTTAACAATGTTATAGGTCAAATCTATGAAATTGCTAATGAAGAAGTTGATGTAAAAGTTGGAAGTTTAACCGTAAAAGAAAATCGTACAGTAATAAAACCCAAAGATCCTCAATTAACAATAGATGCTATAGTTGTGGATACATTTTCAGAATTATCTAAGAAATTTCAAAGAAGTCTTTGTGATAATGAAGGCATGATGAAATTAAATTCTTGGGGAAAATTGAAAAACAAATTAGATAGAGTTTTAGAATATATAACACGCTTACCTGGTATTGTTATTTGTAATTGTCATGCTAAAATGGCAACTATGGATAATGGTGAAAGTAAAATGTTACCTTATATTGATGGCTCTACTAAAGAAGATATAAGTAAATGGTTTGATTTTGTATTATATACTAAAACCATTAATTATCCTTCAGGTGAAAACAAATATGTTTGGCATACAGGACACACATCAATGTATGATCATGCAAAAGATAGAACTCAATTGCTTGATCGTGAGATAGATCAAAACTATCAAACTGTATTACAAGCTGCAAATGAACGTGGCTTTGAAGGTGCTAAAATTCTAGTTATAGGATCTCCAGGCACTGGTAAAACATTAGCTTTACGTACATTAAATAGTTCTAATGTAGAAACAAAGAAAACCAGTAAACCTAAAGTAAAGGCTAAAGCAACTACTGTTGAAGTTACTACTAATGGTGCTGGAACTGAAATCCCAACAACAACAACTGCATAAAGGAGACTCCTATGGCTGTTAAAACAATGCCTGTATCTTCAGGAACTGGTCAGTATAATACTGGTTGGCATGATTTACTCATCACCAAAGCTGAATATGGTGTATGGAAATCCCCAGATGGTACAAGTAAAAGATATATAGATTTATGGTTTGATGGATATTCGGATAACATGAATCTTCGTATGTATGAAGTAGTAAATAAAGAAACTGGTGAAGAATTTAAAATAGCTAATCTATTTCGCTATGCAAATGCAGGTATAATAGATAAACTTTCTGATCCAACAGGAAAAAGACCTATCATTCAATATGATGATGATGCTGCAAATCTTGTAGGAAAGCATATACATGCTTATTTCTATAAAGAACAGAAAACTGGTAACGAATATAGTCGTATATTTGATACTATTGCTCCTGTTGAACAAGAAGGTGACCATATTACATGGACTGCTGATCAAGTATCTTCATTAAAAGCTAGTGCAGAAAAGAATTTTAATAGATTACATGGTACTACAACTACCAATCAAAGTACTTTATTAGATACTCCTGTAACAAGGACAACAACTACTACTGTAACTAGTGATGAAGAATTACCCTTCTAAATAATAATACAATAAATTAGGGCTATAGTTATTATAGCCCTTTTTTTATCTCATGAAAAAAGAAGATAAAGATATAAGTGATCAATTAATAACTGCTTTAAATAGATTAGAATATGCAACTGAACTTATAAAATTATGGGTTGGTTATATGAATACTGATCTAACTGATACAGAAAAAATGTTGGTTGATAAATGTAAAGAATTTTTAGGAGAAAATAATGATTAAAGAATTTGCATTTGGATTAGCAAATCGACATCATTTTGGTGATGTACATGATATTGAGAAGTGGGCTGGCATGGCACAAGATACTTTTATGTCCCTATGGGATTATGATGGTCATGTGATTGACTATGTTAAAGAAAAAGGTACTCTTGCATCTTATGATGGTATGCTATATATGCCAGATGAATTTCTTCTTGATGTTGATGGAGAAAATCCAGATAAAGCAAGACAAAAAACAATAGGTTTAGGTATTTTATTAGATGATTTATGTATCCCATATCAATCATATTTCTCTGGTACTGGATTTCATTTAGGAATATCAGGATCCGCATTTAGATGGAAACCTGCTCCTGATTTACATTTAAAAGTAAAAGATGAATTATTAAGTAAAGGTATTTATGAATATGCAGATATTTCTGTGTCTGATAAAACTAGATTAATAAGAATAGTTAATACTTTAAATAATAAGTCAAAATTATGGAAAATTCCATTATCACAAGCTGAATTACATAAACCTATAATAGAAATACAAACCTTAGCAAAAAGTAAAAGAAATACTTATGCATGGCAAACATTAGAATGTGAACCTGTATTTGACGTATTAAAACGTAAAGTTAAAGCAAGCGATAAAACATTTGAAACTGTAACTTTAGGTAGAAATCCTGATCCTGTATGGTATCCATGTATACAAAAAATGATGCAAGGATCTGGACAAGGATCAAGACATCAGATAGCTTTACGTGTTGCAGGTCACTTAAGATGGCGTTATCCAGAACATTTAGTTAGATTAGTAATGGAAGATTGGAGACAACGTGTAGATAAAGATCTTAATTCATTTAGTAAAAATGAAATGGATAAAATTGTAACTGATTGTTATGAAGGTCATAATGGTAATGGTTATAATTATGGTTGTACTGATATTCATATGGATAATCATTGTGAGTCTACTTGTACTTTATATAAAGCTAAGAAATCTCAAAATATGATGGATGCTAAATCTATGGAAAAAGAATTAGTAGACTTTTTTACTAGAGATCATAATCCTGTAAATATAGGTAAATTATATGGAAAAGATTTTCCTATATATCCAGGTGAAGTTGTAATCTTACAAGCACCACCAAAATCTATGAAAACTATGTTATTACAAAGTTGGGTACAAAAACTTAAAAGACCAACATATTTCTTAGAAATGGAAATGTCACCACGTCAAATGTGGATGCGTTTTGTTATGATGGAAAAGAATTGGAATGAAGATCAATTAAAACAACATTATACACAATATGCTAATGGTATTTCTCAAAGCTTTGATTGGCTTACAATAGATTATAATAGTTGTTATCCTCATGAATTAAATAAACGTATTATGATGTTACCTTACAAACCTGAAATAGTAATTGTAGATCATATGGGCTTATTCCGTTCACAAAAACATGATAATAATATGAAAGTAGAAGAAGTATCTCAAGCTATGTTAGAACTTGCAATTCAAAATAATGTAATTGTATTTGCTATTTCAGAAATAACAAAACAAGCATTTCATGAAGGTATGGATATTACTTCAGCTAAAGGATCTTTTCGTATTGGTTATAATGCTAATAAAGTATTGTCATTAACTCCATATAAAGATGAAGAAAATCTTGTAAAATCTTTAAAAGTTGTATGTACAGCTAATAGAGAAAAAGAAAATCTTGATTTAGAATTAACAGTAAATGGGATGAATATAGGATGATACAAATAACAAAATGGATAGACCCTGATGATACTACATGGTATGATGGAACGTATATTACTAATTTAGAATGGTTAATGATAGAAAAACAAAGACTTGAAAAAATTGTTCTAAAAAAAGTAGTAATTAAAACTAATTCAAATGGATATAAAGCAATATTTAGAGAAAGGATAAAATGAAAACATATGATGTAATACTTTCGTATCCAATTCAAGTAAGAGCCAAGAATGAAGAACACGTAAAAGAAATTATTTTAGCTGATAATCTTTTAGGTAATTCAGAAGATCTTACTATGACTATAAAGGAAACAAAAGATGAGTAGAAGTATGGCAGATATTACTACTGATATTATGACTTCACAAATGAATCTTGAGATGGCAGCTAATCCTGAAGAATTTGAGCTACAAATAAAAGAACTTTTTGAAGAACTTTATATAAAAGAAGATGGTATTTATTGGTTTTATAAAGATAATGAAAAAAAGTTAGAACTCATTGATGAGCATATAGCCAAATGCAATAAGATTAAGAAATATCTCAAGAATGGCAGTGAACGTATGAAACAACTTGTTATTAGTTGCCATGATAGTGCAGGTACATTACCAAAAAATTCTGCTTTTAATCCATTGAAAGTTAGGGAATCATCTGGTGCAGTTGATGTAATTGACGAATCTAAGATTCCTTCTAGATATTGGATAAAAGTAGAAACAACCAAGCTAGACAAGAAACGTATTCTTGCAGATTTAAAGACAGGTGAAGAAGTTCCTGGTGTTAGATTAGCAAAAAATAAGTTTGTTGCTGGCTTTAGATAAAAGGAGAACCCCCCATGAACCCATATTTACCAATAAGAAAAGTACCATTAGATTATAATGGTATATCATCATCTGCTTTTGCAGTTCAAATGGAACAACCAGAAACTGGAGAAAATTTTCCATATTGGAAAGAAGTAGGTGTAGTAGGTAATAGTTATATGTTATTACCTAATGAAGAAGTAAAAAAAGCTGCAAATCAAGTAGCTGAAGAATGTGATCTTAACTTCACATTTGACAGAGTATTCTTTAATGGCCGTAGTTATGCCTATTCAATGAAATCTGATCATGTGTGTGGGGAGATAGCAGAAGGAGACGATGTAGCCTTAGGGATGCAATTTTGGAACAGTTATGATGGTTCTAAAGCTTTTGGCTTTGCTATGATGCTTTATAGATTAATATGTACAAATGGAATGATGAGTAAAGATTATTTCAATACATATAGATTTAAACATGAACCTAAGAATGAAAACTGGGAAGAAAGTCTTGAGCAAGTAGTTACTAATATTAATAATTTAAGTAATGGCTCTCAAAAGGTAGATGATTTTGTAAAAAATCTTAGATCTCTTAATGATTTACATGTTACTACAGATGAATTGGGAAGGATTAGACATAATCATTTAAAAGATATTCCAGTTCAATTATGGGGTAATATAGTAGATCGCTTTACTAATCCTGAAAATAATAATTCAGGAGATGTTGAAACATATCATACTGGTTGGCAACTCTTAAATTCTGCTACTGATTTATTGTGGCATAAAAAGAATCCTACCATTTCTAGTTATAATCAAAATCAGATCATTGTAGATGGATTATGTAAAGCAGTTGCGTGAAATATTGAAACGTGTTCTCCTTGAGAATGTAGAACTTAAGAAAAAAGTTCGTGTTCTTGAGGAGATTCTTCGTTCTTATATTCCAATATTAAGAAAAAAGAAATAACATGTTTGGAATAAATGCAAAGTTATCAAAGAAATATTTTAATTGTAATATGTGCTCTGGAGGACATAGACTACAAAATGTGTATATCTTAGGTAACTTTGCTATTCCACCTGAACATCCTTATGAAGAGATAGAAATATGTAAAGCATGTGCTCTTCGTGAGCATGGTAAAAAAAATAAAAATAAATTAGAAACAATCATAGATGAAAGGACAAAACAATGGCTAAAAAGAAAGAAACTATTGCAGTAGAAGAATTAGATACCACTGAATTATCATCTCCTCCAAAAGATATAAATGATTCTGATTACTGGGGTGAGAAGATGGTAAAATTACAAGATCGTGTTAATGAGCTAGAATTATCTTTAAATGATATAAATAATAAATTAAGTAAAGTTGCAGGAAGATTAGGTATATAATGGCAACAGATGATTCAGCTAAGGATGTAAATACATATCAACAATTTAATTTTTCAATAGCTCTAGAAAAAATAGAGATACTTACTGAACATAATAATGAATTGCTTGATACAGTAGAAAGATTAGAAAGTCAATTAAAAAAACAAAACTTAGAAACAACCCATAACTTAAGAGAACCTCAAGATCGTAGGTTTGAAAATATAGCTGAAGAAGCTGATGCTGCTATGAAGCGTTTTACAGCTAAATTAAGAAAGGAATTAAAAAATGCCAAGCCCAAGCAAAGCAAAAGGAAATCGGTTTGAGAGAGAAGTAGTTAATAAAGCAATCCAGTCTGGGTTGACAGCAAAAAGAGCATGGGGTAGCAATGGTGCTTCCCTTGGTATGCATGAAGAAGTAGATCTTATAATAGGAAGAGAACCTGAAATTAAAATTCAAGCTAAATGTAGAAAAAAACTTGCTACATTCTTACAGCCAACAGAACATGTAGATGCTGTAGTATGTAAACAAGATAGAGGTGAAACATTAATAATACTTAGGTTTGAAGATTGGCTAGAAAATAAGTTTATATGCTCTATGGTGGAGGAAAGATAGTGGAAATAGGCAATAACTATTATGGATTAAATTTATTTGAAGATTATATAGGCTTTATTATATTTCCATTTGGATTAGAAATAATATCATTCAAAGGCCTAAATGAAATAGCAATACAATTTACAATATTTTCTATACAATTTTCATTTAGTATTGGATTGAATGGATCTTTATTTAGAGATTAAATAAAAGCATAGGTTGTAAAATTATCTCCTTATGACCTATGCATTCCTTCAAGAACTGATACTGCTCTCTCAATATCAGTTGGTATTTTAGTCTTTTTTTGTTCTTTTGTTTTACCAAAAATCATTTTATGAGCTTTTTTAGTATACTCATTAGGATATAATTTTAACCAATGAGTAATAAGATCCCTACCCCTTCCAGCTTTTAATGAAGGCCAAATCTTATTTTTAGTTACTCCCCATACTGTAGACCATTGATAAGCACCATACATAGCAGATAATTTATCATCAGGCTTTGAAAAATCTACATTTCCAAATAAAATCTTATTTAAATCACTATGTTCTATATCTATTATTTCATTAGCTACAGCTATATGTTTTAAAGTGCCAATAGTAGTTCCACTTAACTCAGCTATAAGGCCAAATGTACCTTTGTCTGGGTTATCAAATTCAGTAAGATCATCCATAGTCCGTTGTATACGCTCTACACTTTCATTTTCAATTATATTAGTAAAATCTGTATTAGTCATAGCAGAGGCTGCAGATACTAAAAGGCTTACACCTGCATATCTCATAGCATATGCTATTTCTCCTGATTGAAAGCCTTGTTTTGCAAGTAAAGATTTATGGATACCTTTTAAAGCATCATAATGTGTTTCAAATAAAGACATAGGATAATGTAATAAATGGAAAGCTACTTCAGATCCTGCGCCTGCAACACCTTCAGCTTTTTTTACTATTTTTCCACCTTCAATTTCATCAATAGTTCTCCATTCTCCACGTACAATCTTAGATTTAGCATGTGCTGCATATTCATACGCCCAACCATTAACCATTTTTAAAGCATATGCTTGAGAAAACATTTGAGCTTTATTTGGAGGATATCCATCATTTATAAGTTTATTATACTTTCTATGAAAAGCAGTTCTAAACATCCATTTACGTTGATGATTCTCTGTAAGTCTATGAAAAAATAATAATTTATCTAAAGTCCAATCAGTTCCTTTTTTTAAAGCATCTCTAACAGGAGTCCCATCTATAGTAATCTTACCAGTAATAGGATCAAAAATTACTTTACCAGCATCTAAATCTTTTTTACTAATAAGTCCTTCAGTATACAATTCCTTTGCTACATCTGTAAATAAAAATCCAGCTTCTTGTTCAGCTTTTTGCATAATATTCTGAAATTCTTTATCATGTTCCATAGCTTTACGAGCTGCTTTAAGAGAACTTGTGCCTACTCTACTATAAAAATGGATTGCACTAGCTGCATTTTTTATAGCTCCAGTTATATTTAAACCCATTGTTCTTGCTGTTTGAAGTGCATTAAGAGCAGTAACTGAGTTATTTGCCCAATCAGGACGCCCAGCAGTACCTCTTGTAAATACAGTATATTCTTCATCAATAAATCTTCTTAATCCTTTTTGAAATTCTACATCAGACTTAGGAAGATGTTTTAAAGCTTCTAAATAAGTAAGTTGAGTCTTTGTCATTTTATTAAATTGAGCTGCTTGATCTCCATATTCTTTTAAAACAAAAAGAGGATCTTTTTCCCAATATCTTTGTAATAAAGGATTACTTCTTTGTGCATGTGCTGGTATTTTATTAATATCCATTTTAGCAATTATATTATCTACTACATTAGAAAAAGCATAATCTCTAGTAAGAGTATTAGCATTCATAGCTTTAGATAAATTTTCTTTTATCTGCATTATAGTTTCAAACTGTACTTGTGGAAAATAACCACCTCTCTTATTACCAGCTGTTATATCTGCAATTGAATCCTCAATAATATCAATCATTCTTTTTGCTTGATTACTACCAGCTCTTGCTTGTTTAATATCTGTATTATTTGTATATTTTAAAGCAATAATTTTTTGCAAATCTCTTAATCCATTAGTAAAAACCCTACTCATATCTGATAAATTATCTCTTGCTTTTTCTACAGCTTTATAAACATGAGAATTATAATTAACTAAATCTCCAGCTTCATTTCTATAGCTAGGCTTACGTGCATTAATAAAAGTGTCATTATCCATTTGAGTAAGTTCTATAAATTCTCTAATAGTTTTACCTTTATCACCAGCAATAAAATCTTCTATTTTTCCAACAAATTCAGCTTGTACATGTTCATTAGGATCTGCTTCAGCCATTTCTTTTCTTAATTTTCTAAGCTCTATAGTAGCTAAATCTTTTTTGCCTCCATGTGTAGATATATAAGCATCAAGCATATGATTAGCAATAAATCCATTAGATGTAAGAACTTTATTTATCTGAACACGTTCATAGTTTAATATTTCATTTAATTTAAGATAAAATCTTCTTGAAGTAGGGTCTTGTTTAGATATACCTTCCGGAACTATAAAAGCTAAATTACTAAATTCTCCAACTAAAGCTTTATCAAAAGCATCAATCTCAATCTTTATTCTTCTATAATGAGCTTCAGTAAGTGGACTATCAGCATCCCACGGCATCTCTAATCTTTGCTCTATTAACCATTTTAAATTATCAACAGAAGCTTGAGCATCATAATCTTTCTTTCCACCAAATCTATCTACTATATTTCTTTTAGTAATCCAATAGTCATACATATCACTCATAGCATCCATACGCTTTTGTTTAGTATTAGTAGTTACATTACATAAACCCATTTATGCTCCTTTTATAATTTGGCAGTACTTGGTATCGGAAAATCCGAGAAACGGCCATATAGACCCCTTTACGGGCTTCATATAATACAGTATTAGTCTTAATTGTCTCATTTCTTACTCTTTCCCCATGAAAATGGGTTTAAATTAAGTTCTTTCTCAAACCATGAAATTTGTGCTTCCATAGCTTTTTTAAATTCTTCATCTTCTAAATTTCTTGCATATTCTATTGATTCAATTTTTTCAATAGATTCTGTTAAAGATCTTTCTAACTCAGCAATACGAGCATGTAATTGCCAAAATCCATATACAGCCATAGCTACTACTATTACTAACTGAATTAACCATCTAACATTAATAGTTATCATCATACCATCATCTATAACATTCTTAGCCATTATTTACTACCAAGTCTAGTAGTACCAGTATATCTAATATCCATCATAACATCATCAGTAAGTTTTGATACATTGGTTAACCATTTTTTTGGGAGGCCTTCAGGTATCCCAAAGTTTACTGTCTCATTTGGAATATCTGGCGTTGATAGTCCAATTCTAGATTTTAGCGGTTTTAATTTATTTAGTTCTTTTTTAGGTATCTCGAATCTCATAATATAAGGATTACGTTTTCTATTACTTGCTGAGCTATATCCCCATTCAGCAGCCTCTTTTATACTATTACTTGTCCATAAAGTGCCCTCAGGCAAATCATATTTTAAAGTTTCTGGATTAAACTGAGAATATCTACTCCCAATAAATTTACCTTCCTTAATCATTGATTCTCCAGTTGAAATAATTCCTTTATCAGTTTTTACCTTAGAGGGGTGCCAATTAGTACCTCTATATAGAACAACTACTTCGTCTCCAGCCTTCTTAGCAGCCTTTACAGCTCTCTTTGCTGAAACTGCTTGTCCAATAAAGGGAATCATGGCAGCAGCAGATAATCCAGCTGCTCCAAATTCTCCCTCAGCTGCATACAATAAAGCATCAGCTGCATCTGCTATATTACCAAGACCAGGAGTCATTCCAACAGCCATAAGCATATCATGAACATTTTCCTTAGTTACTCTAGGCTTATCGCCTAAAAGATCTACTGCAGTCTTATCAGCTGTAGCATATTGCATTTCTGCAAATATTCTATTATCTATTTTATCAGCCATAAAACTCTATATAAGGTAAATAAGGTTTTAAAATTTCATACGCTGGGTAGGGCGACTTTGTAAAACAAAGTTGAAAAAATATAATATATACAGGAACTTTTTCGTTATTTTTCATTTAACAGCCTCCACCTGTTTGATCAGTCTGAACGTCCCAAAATTCTCCTGCCTTTGGAGCCCTACGTATTGGTATCTTTCTTCCATCTTTATCTATAACTGTCTTTACTTCACCTCTAGATTTAGGTAAAATACCCTCTAGCTTAGCATTTAATGTTGGCGATGCAAAGAATAAATTTAAATGTTTTGCTAAAGATCTAACTGGATTAGCCATATTACCTAACTTTGAATAGTCAAATTTATCCATACTACCTCTATCATAGCTACTAATATCTATTTCTGTATTTTTACCAGAAGCATAATGTTCTACATCTTTTATTAATTCTTTTATAAAATTATGATGTCCATTATTTTCTGCCCATTGTAAAAGTGTTTTATATAAATGTTGATTAGTTTTATAACCAGGCATTTCACGACCTTGAGCATCTTTATAATATGACGATGGAGTAATTTGTGGTTGTATTAAATACCTAAGCAATACATTCATTGGATCTACACTATCAACAACACTACCTTTCCATCGTTCTACAAATTCAGCTATAGCTCTACCTTCTTTAGCACTTTGTAAAGCATATAACCCTTCACTTAGAACACGATTAGATAGAGCATCTTGTACTGTTTTAATATAATCTATACTAATAGATGCTCTTAATCTACGTGCATCATCTCTAAAATCAGATATATTTTCTGTCTTAATAAATCTTTCTGGAGTAATATCATTGCCATAAGTAGCTTTAAATAAAGCTTGAGAATATCTAAATTCATTACTACTTTGAGAAATACGTTGCTTAGGTTTATTATCTATTAAATATGTATACCCACTTCGTGTAAATATAGGTTTACTATTCTTATCAAAATTTCCTACAAATTCAAGTTGTCCATAATCTAATCTCTTTTCTCCATCTATTGAATGATTAAAAAGACTATGTATAGGTTTTTCATCTTTATTTAAAACTTTGACATCACCTTTAACTCTATACATAGCAATCTTTTTACCTTTTTGCATATTGTTAAAAGAAAATTTTCCAGGTTTTTTTGGAGTAATAATACTTGGATCTGCAATTTGAATAACCATGTCCTTAGCTATTTGATTATCCATTATATCCATAGCGTCTTGCAAATTGCTAAGCCTTCTTTGTAATTTTTCTATTTTGTTTGGATTAGTAAATTTTTCTGCTCTAAAATAATCAAGAGTTCCCATTATATTACCATGCTGTCTTTGTATTAACTCTCTAAGTACCCCATTATTTAAAGCATTTCTTATTGTAGGAGATACAGGTGCGGAATCAAATGATGTTATTGTTAAAGCACCAGCTGCTTTTTCAAGTGCTACTTCTTTTGGATTATCACCAAACATACGAGCTGTTTCTACAAAGCTTTCAATACTTTTTATAAAGAAACCTGCCTTATTATACATTTCTCTATTTCCATTTTGCAAGCCACCATAATTAGCATCCCAAAAACCATTAGTTGAAATTAATCCTTTCATTACATGCCCACCTATTGACATATCAAATGCAGCAGTAGGATTATCACTAGGAATATTACTAAAACTAAACTTCTGTTTCATTATACTAAGCTGATTACCTTTTAATATATCAAAATATAAATTCTTTCTTCCCTCAAACCTTTTAATATCATATGTATCACCATAAAACATATCTGCATATTCAGACACTAACTTTGATCTTGCGCCATCAGCATCACTCATGCGAGCTATTTTTCTAGATAACTTCTTAGCTAAATAAGCATTAGGATTTGTAAAGAAAGCCCTCATATCATAATAAGCAGACTTAACTTCAAATGGTTCTGGAGAACGACTACCTTTTTCATCCCAAGTATCGTTCTGTATCATATTAGCTTTTTTTAGAGTTCTAAGTATTTCATAAAACATTTCTTTTTCTATTGCTTTTTTTCCAAAGGAAGGATTTTTAAAGAATCCAAGATCAGGCTGATTATGTTTATCAAATACTAAATCACCAGTAGGCTCTGCATATTGTTCGCTTTGACCAAAAAATAAAAAATCTCTTAATTTTTGTTGACTTTGTATAGCTGAATGAATACCTCCATGAATATCTAAAGCATTCTGAATAGTATCATAGAATTTATCCATTGTTTTCCATTCAGGTGAATCCATAGTATTTTTACTAATCATATCTTTTAATAAAGGAGATCCTTCTATATTGAAGCCTAATCTATTTAACCAAGATATAGCATTTCTTGCACCTATTACTTGCCCTACCATCATTTGTGCATTATGTAATTTAGAAGCATAATTTTGAAATCCTACTTGTTCTCCCCTTTCTCCTGCTTTACCATTTGCTCCTATACCAAAGATGTTTATATAATCTGAATTTAAAACCTCACTTCTATTATACATTCTAAAGTCATCCTTACGTCCATTTTCTTTAGCAAAAGCTTCAAATATATCCCAAGGGAGTTTAGTATGCTGAAATAAATGATCTCCATCATTATCTCTTTGCATTACAGTACGAAGATCATGAACATTAACTTCAGTAAGACCTTCCATATTATTTAATATTTTTTCAACACGAAATATAACTTTATCATGACCAACTACAGGTACAGCATGAGACATAATTCCAAACTGCATTTTTAATGATGGATCTGGTTTAAAATTAACTGTAGTAGTTATTCCTTTACTAACCTTAGTTAATGTCTGTCCATCTAATAATTTAAAGACATCTGAATAGTTAAGATCCATACTTTTTACTAATCTCATAAGATCTTTAACTTGATTAAATGCTTTAGAATTACTTTTAGAATCCATTGTAATATCAGCACTACGAAAAGCATCTGCACCATTAGTATCTGTACCTTTATAAAAAATATCCTTTCCAGCTTTATTATAAAATGTACTAAAGAATTTAGCTTTACCATTTTCTATACCAATTACTACATCTATACCATTACTATCTCTAAATATAAATCTTTCACCTTCAAGGTTAGATCCAATTCCATTACCTAATTGTCTTCCAGCAGTATTTTTATTTAATGCTATACCACCATAATTAACAGTAGCTCTATCTATTTGTGCTCCAGATCCAGGTGTATGCTCAGCTGTTGTTGGATCAAATTTATATCCCGTTGCATGCAATTCCGCATACAAAGGAACAGATAAATCACCCTTAATATTAGGTACAATAAAGTTATCTTCACCACCTTGCTGATTAGGAACTTTCCCTAAATGTTTATAATTTGAGCTCCGTAATAGTCTTCTAAGAGCCTTTTGTACAGCAGGGTTGTTAGGCATAGCTCCATAGGTAAATAATAGCTTAGATAACCCCATATCACCCTTATCTAATGGATTACCTTCTGACTTACCTATTTCGTATAACCATTCAGCTAATTTAGCACCGTCCCTATGCAATGAATTCCATTGTATACCAATTTGTTTTAATTTAGATTCAAATCCCATCCATGTTATAGCTTTATCTATTGATGCTGGAGATTGAAAATCAAAAATAGAAGGAGATATACTTACACCACTTTCATTTTTAGATGTAAATGATACTCCAAGACTTTCAATAGGTAATAACATTTTATTACCATTACCCATTTTTTTAATTGAACTTTGCCATGCAGCACCTGCATTAGATATATCATGTGCTGAAAGTTTAGAGCCATTTATAGCTGTACCATCATAAGTTTTAGCAGATGTTTCTCCAATTAAAATATCTACATCTTTAGGCATATGTTTTGCTATTTCAGGATGATATATTAGATAACCTTTACCAAGCATTTGATTGTCACCTACAGCAAATATAATTGTTTTAGCTCCATTTGGGCTATTAGCAAAATCAACTCCCATGCCTTTTTGAGCCATAACAAGTTTTGTTAATCTTTCAGATGCAAACTTACCTCCATCAAGAATAGAATTCATTAAGCTAGGCATACCTTCTAAAGATCTTTGCTGTGTTAAAGCTATTTCTTTAATTAAACCAGAAGCTTGATTGCCTATTATTTGAAGTTGACCCATCTCTATATTCTGTATATTTAATGGATGAGATTTATTTCCTTCTGCAACTTTATCACCTAAAACTCCTGAAACATATCCACCTTGCTGTATAATACGTTTAGCTTCCGTTCTAACATCTTTATTAGGATGATGGTTTCCCATCCAATTCAATACTTCAGATCTTATAGGCTGTGTAGTACCACCATCAGATAAAAATCCACGCTTAAACATATTAGTTTGAATTTTTGCAAGAGTTTCAGGTCTTGCATCTCCTGCATATTCAGCAATCATTTCATTAAGAGCACTTCTTTTACCAGCATGTTCAATATAAGGTAAAAGCATTTTTAATTCTACTATATGACGTGAATTATTAGAAGCAGTTTTTAAATCTCCAAACATCTTTTCAAATATATCACGCTCTTTTCCAGAATATCTATTTAAAGCATTATCATACCAAGCTTCAAATTCTGTATCCATAAGTTTTAAATTCTTTTCAGTTCCTATAAACATCATCTTATCCATAGGAGATAATCTTAAATAGAATACATAATCAGTAGGATTCTTTAATATATCTCTTATACTTCTCTCACTAAGACCAGGATCTATAGATTTAAAGCCATCAAGTATATCTTGAGTAATCTTATCTGTACGTAAAGCTTCATTTAAAAACTTTTGAATTTGATTTGGACTTTCAAAATTACTAATACTTGCATTTCTAAGCCTGCCATCACCAATATCAATACTCATTGTATCGTCTATCCAATGAACTTTATAACCTTTATCATTGAAATATTTAGTATTAGGATGCTGTATATGTGGAGAATTATTATTAAATTCAAGTATACCACGTTGCTTACCATCTCTTGTAATACCAAGTATCTTTACTTTATTAATAGGTTGAGAATTTAAAATATTTGTTAAGAGTTCAACAGCATCTTTCTCTCTAAATCTTTTCCATTCATTTTGTTTTTGAGATATAGTTTTCTTGGCAGGATCTTGAGCAAATATTTGTTCACGAACATTTTCAGTTAAAGCTCTGTATGGATTTTGAGCTACAGCATTTTTAAAACTTTCATTTATCTTTCCATCTTTATCTACAAGACCATAATCTTTTGCTATCTCTATAGGAGTACGATGATGTTCATGTGTTTTATATCCTTTTTCAAGAGTTTCAGACATACGTACGCCATCTTCATTAAGAGGATGATGTTCATTATTTAAAATTACTTCACGATTAATACGCTCATTAACACCTTCTAATAATTTTATAGCATCACCAAAAAAGCCTTTTTGATTTACTTCTGTAATAAGTTCGGATAATACTTTAATTGGCTTTCCACTTTCACCTTTATAAACTTCATACCATTCTCTTGATAGGTCTTCTAAAATTCTCATTGTATCAGCTTTGTCAAGTCCAAGCCCAGCCTTACCAGTAGAAGAAAGATTCTCTAATTTAACAACAAGTTCTCTTAATCTATCAACAGACTCATGTTCTCTTGCAAATAATTTTTCTAATGTTTTTTGTAGTGGACGAGTTAAAGCATCATGAACTCCAAATTCATCTCCAGATAACTGTTCTTCTTCTGTAAGAGTTTGTTTCTTTCTGATATTAAATTTACGTGTAGCTGGGTCAATAGAGTCAATTATACTATGAAGCTGAACTATAGCCTCCCCAATATCATCCTTACTTTCTTGAGTTCTAGCTATTTCTTCTAAAGATTTTAATTTATCTTTTAAAGAATTAATCTCTTTTATTGGATCTGCAACAGGAGCTTTATTATTAGCTGGATCTAAAGTATCAATAAGACTTGAGATTTCATCATGCAATTCATGAATTCTTTGTCTATTACCTCTAGATTTTAAACTAATTTCCTGAAGAACTGATTGAGTATTAACAAGCATATCTGAATACATTTCATTACCAAGTAATTTTGCAGCTTTAAGATAATTACTCATATCTACTTCTTCAAGCTGCCTTTTTCCACTTTCAGTAAAAGCCCAGTCAATTTCTTTAACTACACCATCACCAAGGACTTGCTTAATAGTACTTAATGCTTTATCATATTCAGCTAACTCTTTATCAGAAACTTTACCTTTTAATTCTTTCAATACAGCATCCTTGGATGGCATATTTATTGTGCCATCTGCACTAGGCAATATTAAACTATGATCAGACATAAAACTCAGTAGATTAATAGCTCTTCTATCAAAACCCTGACCTTTATACATTCTTTCTATATATAATTTCTTAGTATGAGTGGCCCAATTTTGTTTCCATTCAAGAGGAAGACTTCTAAATACATCATTCCATTTTCTTTGTACTATAGATAGTCCTTCAACATCTATTCTACCTTTCTCACTAGCATCTTTACTAGAAGCTCCACCTAATGCTTGCTTTCTTAAATCAAATAACATACGAAGATCTTCAATATTTTCTATTATAGTTTCGTTAGCAAGTTTTTCTTTATCAGTTTTTGGATCTTTGATTAATTCTTTAATAAGTGTTTTATAAGAATCTATAGAAGCAGCATACTTTCCATCAGTTAATTTAAATAATGTGTCTAAATTTTCTGTAAGTATTTTATCACCTGTTGGATCTCCAGTAGGGAATTTGCCTTGAGATATATTATATACTCTTTCAGAAGCTTCAATACCTTTAGCTTGTTTAAAGAAATCAAACATAGGATTTCCTTCAACAGGATCTCTATAAATATTTTTATCGCCATACTCCCTACCAAGTATATCCATATGTTCATCAATAATTTCACGAGTTCTTATATTAAATTGCTCTTCAGTAAGCCCACTCTTTCTTACTATTTTTTCATAATTTATTCTATCAGATGTTGGATCTATACCAGACTTAATATCGGCTTCATTAATTTTACTTAAAGCATCTAATATTCTGTTATAAGTATTAGCATCATCAATACTTTTACCTTCTTTATTAGACCCTATATAACTACCAGTAACCCTGCCTTGTTCAGTTACAGCTACATCATATCCAAGTTCTTTTCCAAGAACAGAAAGCATTTGTTTATATACTTCAATACCACGCTTTGCAGGTTCAGTAGTAAGCTTAACTAAAGAGCCTTCATAACCTATTTCATTAATTGTAGTACCATCTTTAAATTTTACACCTTTTAACTTATGGGCTAGATTATTTAAAGTTTTAGCATCTAAATTTTGTACTTTAATAGGACTAAAATTTGGATCAGCATGGTTTTTTATTACATTATATAGATTACCAATATCTACAACTAATGAATGATCAGGATTACTAAAATCTCTACCAGATGGTCTAGATTCAGCATTCTTTAATTCACCATCAAATATTTTTACAATTTCTTGACCAACTTCATGAGTGCCAAGAGCAACTCCCATGCCTTCGTATACAGCTTTACCATCATGGAATCTTAAAACTTTTTCTACATTTTTAGTATTTACACCAAGTAGATGTAAAGCTTCATTGTAAGGAGTAAAATCAGCAAAATATGCACGCTGTTCTCTATGACCCCAAGCACCTCTACCTTTAGTCATTATAGCAGCCATAAACATATGTGATGCTATTTCAGGTCCTTCCATAGCACCCCAAGCATTCTTATCAATTACCCAAGGATTCATAGCAAGAACACCCACACCCATTCTTGGTAAAGATTTACCGATATCAGCTAAAAAGTGAGGACCCCATTTCTTTAAAATCTCTTTATTTACAGTTTTATTCATCTTATTTAATAAAGTATGAACATCAGCCATTTTCATTTCAGGTAAAGCTCTTTCTATATCTTCAGAGCTTCTGTATATCTTGCCGCCTGCTTTCCAATGAGCATCACCTAACTTACTTCTACTCCATAAATCTTTCTTCTCTCCACGAACCATAAGTCTAAGAATATTCTTTAATACATCTCCACCGTGCTTTTCTTCGATAGCTTTATAGTCAGTATTTTTAAATCTACTCATATAAGCTTTTACACCAATAGACACCTTGGCAACACCACCCATAGGTATCTTCCTAATAAGAGGGAAACCAAGCGACATTAAGCCTGTATGACTTAAGGATCCAGTAAGATCAAAATCTTCGCCATTTGCAAGAGCATTAATTTTTCCAGATATAAGACTATGAGCTCCTATCATATACAAATCCTGTGCTGCCATACCAAGATATTTGGCCATAAAGCCTTTTGCAGTATCAGGTATACGACCAGCTAAACCACGAGTAACCCATTCAGCTACATCATTTACATATGTTCCACCTTTTATACTTTCAACAAATTCACCTGCTATTCTTGCTGCATCTCCCTCTGCTATATCCATACCAGCATCTTTAAATGATTTCATTACTGCTCGTGTTCCACTAGCTACTAAGTTATCACTAGCATTAAGAGCTGCAGTACCAGTAGCTCCTAAATCTTTAACCCATCTAACACCTAAATCATCTTTAGCTACTTTATTTAATCCTGCAGCTATATCATCTGAAAAATTAACACCTTTTTCTGAAGCTTTAACTACAGCTTTAGCTTGAGTACTACTTAATCTTGATATGCCTGTTTCTGCAGCTTCCTGTGCTGCTTTACCAATATATTTATTAGCACCTTTAGCAGCTAATCTTGAGCCTTTTCCAAGTAATCCAAACGGACCCCAAGGAGCAAATAATGAAAATCCTTCACCAAGTATCCAACCAGCCTTCTCAGTCCCACTCATTTCTTCCCAAGGCTCTTGACCAGTAACACCCGCTAAATTAGAAGCACCCCAAGTTAATCCGGAAGTAACTCCTCCTAAACCAGCTCCTAAAAAATCCCATAAAGCATTACCAGAATCAACTACTGGATCTGGAGTAAGATCTGGATACATCCCAGATGGTTGTGTAGGAGTTGTAAGTGGCTTATCTCCTGATTTTAATATATCATAATATTCTTTGGGTAAAGGCATTAATCAGTTCCCTCTAATAATTGTAGTGTTTTTTCTATTTCTAATCTCTTAGCTCTATTTCTTTCTAAATCTCTTGTCAAAGGCTTCCGAAGCGGTAGTTGACCAATAGCTCCACTTGCACCCCTATAATCACCACCCAATCTAGAAATCTCTTCCTCTATATCATTTGATGGATTAACCATTCCCCACCAAACCAATCTAGCACGACTTGGAAGCAACCAAGGGTCTACATTATCTGGGTCTAATTTAGCAAGTTCTAAAAATCTATCATAACTAAAATCTTGTACTTTATTTAAAGAATCTATTGTAGCATCATATTCTGCTAAATAAGTAGAATCTGCAGCTATATCTTGATTAATACTTGCTAAGGAACTTAAAGCTAATTCTTTTTGAGATGGTATTAATGATCCAACATCCTTATCTTCCAATTCTTCATTGGGATCAGTAAATCCTTTATACTTCATATACTCTGCACCTGCATCCTCAACGCCTATTTGAGCCTCTATAGCACTAAAAAATTGTGCATGATCTTTCGGATCCTTTCCTGATACTGCCTGATCATAAAGTCCAAATAATATATTTCTATCACTAATATCTGAAATACTAGAAACAAAATTTTCTAAATCAGTAGCTTGACCTCTATCATTAATACCAGAAAGTTCATTATTTAGAGCATTAACTATTCCAGCATGCTCTTTTAAATTATTATATATCATTGCTGTATTTGGATTAGATTCTAAAAACTCTCGTATTACATCACCACCTTTGCCTGCTGGATAAGCATTAAGATTTGTTAAAAAATCATCATAATTAATATTTTGCCCAGCCATACTTTGTATTATAGATATTATATCCTCAGAAGGCTCTACCTCTTTTCCACTTGCATCTGTATAAGTAAGTCTATTTACTAAATCACCAGAATCTTCCTTTTCTCCAAGTGTAAATATACTTTGCAATACAGCATAAGATCCTGCAGCTCCAGTTTCAGCTTCTTTAGTATATCTTTCTGTCATTTTATATGCTAAATCTTCTCTAGCGGTTGGCTCTACTTTATAAAAATCTATATCTGCACCAGCTGTAGTATCCCATCCCAGTCCATGGACTTCTTGACCAGAAGGAAGGGTAAATATTTCTGTTTTAGGAGTAGTTGCAAATTCTTGAAATTGTTCATATTCACCTTCTTGCAATATTCTATTTGCTCCCCAAAATTCTGACTGTAACTCTTTTAATTTTTGTCCTTGAGCTGCTAAACTATTAAGGCTAATTTCTAATTCAGTTTTACGATTACTTAATATATCTAGATTTTCAGTTACAGCTGACATATCAATTTTATTTTGATCATCAACTATATTTACCATATCCATACCACCTGGAGATTTGTATGTAGGATCCATTGCTCTGTATTTATCAAACATTTTTTCAGTTTTTGCTACTTCTTCTTTTTTATCATAATATTCTTTAAGAAGAACACTTTGAGCTTGTTCTGTTTCTCTCATCTCCATACTAAGAAGATTTAAAGCTAAGTTTTGACCTCTTTCTTCTTTTCTAACTTCAGCTTCTTGCTGAGCTAATATTAACTGAAATGCTGCTGCTAAATCTTGTGACAATCCCATAATTTCTCCTTAGCTAAAAAACCCTTCTACAAAGTTTGTTGGTGTAGCTGATAACCCTGTTAATGTATTTTGATATGCTTCTTCTGCTGACATTTCTCCACTTCTAAATGCTAAATCTGATTTAGATCTTGCCAAACTTCTTGTATCCATTATTTTTTGTGTAGAAGTTTTATAATTTTGCATTAAATCAGCCATCTGTGTTTGCATTTTACCTTCAATAGTTCCTGATGTAGCAAGGTTAGCCTTACCATAAGCTTGATCACCAAAGGCTTGAGTTTTACGAAGCTCCATATTTGTTCCAAATCCTAGCTCTTCAAGCCCAGATGTAGCTTGCTTGCCAGAATAAATATCACTTACAGTTTTTGTATCTCCTAATAAATCTAACTTATCTTGATATATATCGTATGCAGCAGCTTTACCTTGTGCAACGTTTCCTCTATTTTGTTCTGCTGCAATACCTTTCTGTACACCGCCAGCTATTGCTAATCCTGCCATTAATATTGGTAAAAAATATTCTTTCTTTCCAGTAATAGGATTTATAGTACCGGATCCATGTTCTTTTATATACTCTGGAGACATTTCATACTCTACTGCATTTACATGAGCAGGTTTGCCATCAATTTTTTTCATCATGGTGTCACCAAAGCGTCCATGTTTTGCTAAATCTTTCCAATTATTCATATCACTATCTCCGCTTTATTTCCATCTATCATTATAAGTTTCAATCAAATTTTTAAAAGGATTATATTCCTCATCTTGACCTGGAGACCAAGGTCTTCCTGGCATATAAGGATTTTGACCAACACCTTGCTTCATTGGTGGAGGAGATGCCCAATCTTTGTCAAATGCTACTAATCCGGGCTCTTGTCCTGGCTGATATATAAGACTTTCATTTGTCCAAGCATCATAATCAAACTCTTTATCAATATCATACTCATTACTTGATTCCATCTTTGGCCGTAAAGATTTTCTAGTAGTAGATATTTCTTCAGTAGTCAGATCTCTTCCTGGAACTGTTCTTTCTAGATAGCTTTTACGAATATCTGGACTCAGTATAGAGGCTGCCTCAGTACTTAAAAATGAACCTGCCTTGCGAATATCTTCTCTATTATACATTGCACCACCTATCCTTACTTCACCTTCAGGCATTTGAAAGAAACCCTTATCTCCACCTGGAATTAAAGATTGTCCTAATTGTTTCCAAAAACCACCTCTTTGTTTCATATCTGCAGGATCTCCTCCAAGCTCTTTATAACCAGCTTCATATTCATCCCAAGCAGTATCAGTCTTATCTGCTTGACCTTTGGCAAAGCTTGCTATAGTACCAATTGTTCCTAGTATACCTGAAATGGTATTAGTCATTTTTTGATTACCAATAATAGCTCTTCTTGACTGACCTAATATTTCATATGCACTTGCCATAATATTATCCTTTATCTAATACTTTCTTATGTAATACACCATTATGCTTTATATACTCCACCACACCTTCAAATGTAGATCTAAGTACAGGCACACCTTCTTTTAATTCAGCAGCAATAGGAACACCTTCTTTTATCTGTAATCTTTCCTGTTTCTTATGTAAAGCTATTCTTTCTTGTCTAGTCATTCCCATTATCTTACATTCTTCAATCTATATATTATTGATATATCATTAATTTCAAACCCTGCAGGAACAGTTTGTCCAGAAACTGCTTGAATATATAGCCTTATACTATAAACATTACTGAGAGATAATGCATTTGCACTAACATCTGTTGCTGGAGGTTTAAATGTTTCTGTAATCCAATTAGTAGCAACTCCAGAATCTTGAGTTAAAGTACCAAATTGAAAATCATTACTAAGTTCACCTGCCCCCTGTCCAGATGTAGCCTTCCTTGACATTACTTCTCCCCAAAATCTAACTTTACCAGACCCTGCTGACTTATGTGTAATTACTACTTTATAAATCTTCTTTGCTTGTCCTGGCTGTCCAAAGTCTATATCTTTAGTTTTTAAATCTAAAGTAGTAGAAGCAACGCCTGCATCATCCCACTTAACTATATTACCAGTAGTATGAGCAAAAACTAAATCACCATTCCAGTCTGTAATAAAATTTGTTAAATTTTGACTTGGAAGAGTAGCATCAGCTCCTTTAATCCATGATTGCGTTACTATATCATATAGGAAAATATTACCAGTACCACTAGTACTCATATCATCTACAATAAGAAGTTGTCTTTTCTTAGGGATATAGCCAATCATAGGTTCATTAGTAGTAAATGTAGCCCAATCACTTTCTTTTATTATTTGTCTACCTTTTTTCTCAAGTAAATTATGTACCTTTTGTCCATCATATAAATAACATCCTAACTTATTAACCCAGGCAATACCAAAGTCAGTCTTACAGGTAGCAGCAGGATGTGACACTCCTTTATGCATAAAAGTATCTTCTAAAAACTCTACATCTTGAGATATATTTAGAAGTTCTAACTTATTCTTTTTAAATATCAAAAGCCTATCTGCATAAGTTTCAAGCTTTACTATACTATCTCCATCATTAACAGAAGCTTCAATTATTCTATCTAATGTAAAGCTATCAAACTTATTAACATTTGATTTTAATACTGCATCTCCATGAACAGTCGTATTACCTACTTTATCCTTAATTTTTACATTTCCTACATATGCCATTCTATTGGCAATCACTCCAGTTTTAAATCCAGTACCTGTTCCGTCAAATCCTACACTAGTATAACTTGAACTAAATCCAGTTTCTGTCTCATATGATTTTAATTTACTCATATTCAATTCAGGTTCTCCCATTGCCCATGCAGTTTCCGTTGCCCCGGATAGTACAGCTGGGTTCCACATGCTATAACTGTCACTTAAAACCGATTTTACTCCTTTTGATATATCTACTTCAGACTGTAAATACCATGTCTCAGTATTCTCGTGTCTCATATATATCTTAAAACCAGTAACTCTAGGATGAGCTACTGAAATACCATCATTTGTTCCATCACCAGCAAAAACATGTGCACCAATTTTGAAATGCTCAAAGCCGCCACCCCATACACCCGTGCCTGGTAATAACATACCTTGTGGCTTTATTACTGATATAGAATATAAATCACCATCATCCCAGCTATTATCAGTACCTCCTGTTAAATCATCAACTGTTACAGTATTAGCAGTATTAGCAGTAATCAAACCCTCACTTCCATCTGTAATATTTTTACAAAGAAAACCTACTAAATCCGAAGCACCAAACGATGCCTGCCCATTTGACTTGGTATCAGTATCTGTCATAACAGTATCGCTAGCTGCTCCACTATCATGAGCACCGGTAAGTTCAAATTTCAATACAGCTGATTCCTGTTTACTTTCATCATAAAGAGTAGAAATTCCAAACTCCCAGCCTTCATTATTTTCACCACCATACCAACCACTTCTTGATAAATTACATATAGTTACATAATCATCAGTATCACTAGTATCAGTTGTTTCACCTATTCCTATAGCAGTATCTGTAACACTTGATACTGTATAAATACCATCATTAGATGTCACATCAGCACCTTTAACTAATATTCTATCCCCTTCGGAGCAAAAATGATCATAACCACCACCAGCAGTGGCATGTTTAGTGATATATCTATCTACAGCCCAAGTAACTCTTACATATGATAGACTATGATCGGAAGATGTTGCTATGCCATTAGTATAATAGTTGCCATCAAGTTCAGGTCTTATTTCTACATTAATAGGATAGCTATCAGTACAATTTACAGGACCACCTGTATCTAGTTCTGTATAAATCCAATTAATAGGTAAAGCCTTAGGGGCTGCTTCATCAGCATGCCATGTACTTTTCTGAATGCCATTAGTATGTCCAGTACCATCATATCCATTAACTCCATCTCCAAAAAAATATCTTTGTATATATCCATACCACATAGTTTGATTATTAGCACCAAAATTTCCATCACTTACTCTTAATGATCCATCTACTGCATAAAAAGCAGCTTTCATACCTGTAGTGGAACCTAAATCAATTCTAGCTGTACCCCAAGCATCAGCAACTCTACTATAAATATCTATATTAGCATTTCCAGCAGCATCTGCTATCGCTAAATAATCATCTCCTGTTTCAGCCTGTCCTGTGCCAGTTGTAGAAGCTCCTAATCTATCATGGCTAAATTGAAATAAACCATAACCTACATTTATAGCAGCTACATTTGCTGGAACTTCCCCATGTGTAGAATAACCACCCAATAATCTAATCTTACCAAGTTCATCCACCATTGCATCAACAACTTCAGTTAACTCATTATCAGCTACATCTCTAGCATCTGAATTACTATTCAAACCTCCATGAAACTGATTTATCTTAAGAATTTGCTTAGGCATCTTCTTTCTCCAAAACCTTGGGAGAGGTATATACAACAGTCAGCGAACCGTCTGAACATGTGAGCCGAGAGTAACAAGGAGGAGCAGTATAGTCCCTCTCCCAAATGTAGTTTGCTATATTAAATAGCATTTATTATTTACCAGCAGCTTTCTTTAAGATTTTCTTCATAGAAAACCACAATAAGTCATCCATCTTTGAAGGACTCATTGCAACTGCCTTATCAACTGCAAGTAAGAGTATTGTCATATACTCCCAATTGCTACCTATAAATTCAAGTATCATTCCCATCTAATCTCCCTTTTTATTAACCTTCGATTAATTCGCCCCATAGCGAAGTTTTTCCATTAATTATCTGTATTATATGGACTGTAAATAGACCTCCTTTAAAAAAGTCTACTATAGCAAAAGCATGTGCCCAATTAACATTCCTATTAGCTAACCATGTATTTGCCTTAGGTCCCATATCTTTCAAACAGCCTATTGACCATGCAGCTTTTGGTCCATCCATATGAGTTGCAGTCATATGTTGCAAATCGTGCCAATGCCCGTACATTATGTTGCATCCCATCTTCCGGAGATGGTTAGCTGTATGATATTGACCACCATATTGATGACCATGATAGAAGTAAAGCTTCCCTAACTTGAGAGGCTTACCAAAAGGATAGTACGTATATCCTCTTTCTTTTAACTTTACAGCATTGGCAAACTTAAACTGCGGGATATATGGATACATTTCAACACAACTATTAAGCCAGTTATCATGATTACCTTCGGTTATATAAAGCTCCTTACATCCAGCTTTATCCAAAGATTCATCAATCATATCCATCCCTTTATTTACATTATCAACATCCTTTGTAAAATCATTTATTAAATATTCTAATGGCGGTTTCTTCTTTCTTTTAAATCTCCATGCACTAAATGCATGAAATTCTCCAACATCTCCCAGATCAACATATGCATCTGGTTTAACTATTTCTATTGTCTTTTTTAGACAATTAATAGCCCGTTGATCATGTAAAGGAAAGTGCTTGTCAGGTGTTACTATGGTTCGCTTCACAACCCCTTTATCAGACTTAGGCATATTTGCTCCCTATTTTGTTCTAAGTTCTTTCATTATCTTAATAATAAGATAAACTAATGTAGCAAGTCCTACTCCTAAACTTACTATATCTGTAAACCATCCACTAATAGATAACCACCACCCTCCTACTCCTACTCCACTAGTTTTTAATGTATCTATTGTTTCTATCATTATAACCCCTTTAAAAATTTGTCCCAAAAAATGGTGCATTATGTGTTACCGCAACTGCTGTCGGTGTATAATCTACTTCTGCATATAAATACGCAACTTGGTTTTGTCCGAATCTTAGATTTCTAAATTGAGTTACTCTAAGTTGTAATCCTGCTAAATCTCCATATACCCAATTATTACTACCATCTGATGTAGTCTCCGAAGTACCAGAATAAGTAGTCCAAGAAGCACCTGATGTAACAGTTATACTATCTGTCCCATTAGAAATAGAGCTACTATCTGCTGCTGTTCCAACTTGTTGAACTGTTATAAAACCATTACCAAGTAATGTTTTTTGAGCTTTAACTTTTAATGTAACGCTATTTATAGTATCAACATCACCAGAATCAACACCTGCATCACTTGGAGACTGCATATCAACAATAATTCTCTCACCATTAGTAGCACTATAAAGATATTCAGAAGTATCATCGCTATTCACATATT
>VTLG01010970.1_pt1 | contig 54970 bp, 82 predicted proteins | sample 4694571 | NCBI WGS metagenome assembly VTLG01 (sample SAMN12604809, study PRJNA352737) | marine metagenome | biome: ENVO:00000447; feature: ENVO:00000209|ENVO:00000569|ENVO:01000036; material: ENVO:00002151; isolation source: viral sequences binned using virsorter ... | reverse complement strand
CCTGATGACGATATTGGGATTACAGAGACTAGGCGATGGATATACATGAACTCTATGAATATCAAATACGGAGTGTTTGACGATGATCTAAAGTTTATCCGTAGAACGCCTGGCGGCGAGAAGTCCAAGAGACTTATGAATAATGAAGATTGGTTTTACATGTTAGATGCAACTAGTAAGTGGTTAGATGAAGTTGATTTCGCTGGTTTTCGTCAAGGTAATCTACCACCAGCAGGAAAACCATTTATTGATATCGCTGCTGTAAACTGTGGTTTCTTTTTTAATGGTGAGAAGATGCCTGATGAAAATGAACTAGATTGGTCATTACCAGTATGTGAAGATATTCATATGGTATTACAATTGTTTGAAAAAGGATATACAAATCGTATATGGGATGAGTTTGGTTATATTTCTAAGATTCTAGTTGAGGGTGGATGTAACGAATGGAGAACTTTAGACTTGATTAATAATACTCATGCAAAACTTATTGAGATGTATCCTAACCATGTATCGTGGAATGGTATCAAAGAGAATGTTATGGGTGGGGATTTTAAGAAAATTAAAATTAAATGGAAGAAAATGTATACAGATAGTCAAGTTGGAAAGTTACCAATATGAGTAGATCAAAAGAAATAATCGCTAGAAGATGGGAACTTATTAGAAAATATAAAGTATCTCAAGGATGTTATAAATGTGGATATAATGCACATGCTATGGCTCTATGTTTTACACATATTGATCCTTTGACTAAACATGAAGAGTTGACATTTGCTGGTACTAAGGGAGCAGCTCAAGGTGGAGTTGCTAGATTTGTTAGGAGTCTTTCTATTAGAGATAAAGTTAAAAACAGACAATACATAAGAAGAATGTTTGCAGAATTTAGAAAGTGTAATATTCAATGTACTAATTGTCACAATATAGAAACACATGAAAACGGAGAACACAATGGTAGGAGTAGTAAAAATAAAACTAGATTTTCTAAACTTACACCACCACCAACTGTAGGAACACTGGAAACATTTTTATGATAATGAAACCAATAGATTGGAGAGTTGCAACACTATTCGTTCAAGAACGACACTATAGTGCTGTGATGCCCAAACTAACTAAACACTATCTTGGTGCATATGTAGATGACGAATTAGTTGGTGTTCTAACTTTGGGTTGGGGTACGAACCCTATGGGAACAATTAGAAAGATGTTTCCAGAGTTAACAACTGCTGATTACTTTGAAATAGGTAAGATGTGTATGGACGATAAGATGCCTAGAAATTCAGAATCACAAATGCAGAGTTTAACTGTTAAGTGGTTAAAAGAAAACAAACCAAATGTAAAATATCTTTATACATGGGCAGATGGGATTGTGGGTAAGCCAGGCTATGTTTATCAGGCTGCAAATTTTCTATTCGGTGGGTTTATTTGGACAGATATATATTTAAGTGAAAGTGGAGAAAAGGTACATTTCAGAACTATTCAGAGAAAAATGAAAAAAGAAATGAATCGCATGGACACAAAATATGGCCCAAGACCAAATGATAAGAAGATGGGTGAATTAGGATTTAGTAGAGTATGGGGGAAACAATTTAGATACATATACCCATTAAATAAAAAGGCCAAGAAGTATCTCAAACAATCAACTATGGATTGGAATATCAACTATCCAAAAGATATTGATTTACAATGGAAGATAAAGAAGCCAGGCGAGGACAAATATACTCTCACAGAAACATTGCCATTTATAGATGGTAACGTAACAAATCACAACTCTAGTAATGTAAATAAGGTTGCAGATAAACATGGGGTTGCTGATTTAAGTGAATTTTTTACTTGACTTTCAACAATAATTATGTTAGGATATACAAATGAAATCAACAAACTTTAATGAAGTTAAAAACTTTATGTCTGCTTTCAAGCAGAAAATACGAGAAAATCCTCAATGGCCATCAGATGAAGAAGTGGATTTGAGGATTGATTTAATAAGGGAAGAACTAAATGAACTAGAAGAAGCTTGCGATAGTGGTACACTTGTGGATGTTGCAGATGCATTAACTGATATTTTATATGTCACTTATGGTGCTGGACACACATTTGGATTAGACTTGGACAAATGTTTTACAGAAGTTCAAAGAAGTAATATGACAAAATTAGGTGAAGATGGTCAACCTATGTATCGAAAAGATGGTAAGGTTATGAAAGGCCCAAATTATGAAGAACCTAATTTAGAAGGAGTGATTTATGATGAATGATTTTCTAAAAGATATAATTAAAATAACTGGAAACGAGTATGCTGATCTAGTATCAGAAGGTGTTGCCGCTGGTGACGTTGATAATTTTGTGGATACTGGTAGTTACGTTTTCAATGCACTATTGAGTGGTAGTCTATATGGTGGTTTGCCTGCAAACAAAATTACTGCTCTTGCTGGTGAAAGTGCAACTGGTAAGACATTCTTTTTGATGGGAATGGTAAAGAACTTTTTGGATGCAAATCCAGATGCTGGTGTAATTTACTTTGAATCAGAAAGTGCTATTACTAAGCAGATGGTGATTGATAGGGGTATTGATCCCACTAGAATGGTTATTATGCCAGTTACTACTGTACAAGAGTTTAGAACACAAGCGATTAAAATTGCTGATAGATTTTCTCAGCAAGATGTAGATGTAAAACGACCAATGATGATGTGTTTAGATTCACTTGGTATGTTATCTACTACAAAAGAAGTAGAAGATACAGAAGCAGGAAAAGAAACTAGGGATATGACAAGGGCTCAAGTTCTTAAAGCTGCATTTAGAGTGTTGACTTTGAAACTTGGTAAAGCTGGTATTCCAATGGTTGTAACAAATCACACATATGACTCTATGGGTTCTATGTTTCCTACTAAAGAAATGGGTGGTGGTTCTGGATTGAAATATGCAGCCTCATCTATTATTTTCTTATCTAAGAGAAAAGAGAAAGAAGGAACAGATGTTGTTGGTAATATTATTCACTGTAAAAATCACAAATCAAGATTGACTATTGAAAACAAAATGGTTGATGTTAGATTGAGTTATAGTACTGGACTAGATAAATATTACGGATTGATTGAACTTGCAGAAAAATATGAAGTTTTCAAGAAAGAAGGGCCAAGATATTTGATGCCTGATGGTACAAAACAATATGGTAAAGCTGTTTTAGGTGATCCAGAAAAATACTTCACAGAAGAAGTCATGGAGAAACTAGAAGAAGCTGCTTCAAAGGAGTTTAAATATGGCGGTTAAAATTTTAGACAATTGTTGTAGTCCATTTTATTTGGATATGATTAAACATATTGCATCTAATGATGACAATTGGAATCTAAAATACCCAATGGGTAAACCATTGGATGAAAAACATTTGAAGTTAGATGTTATAGACAACGATGATACTAAACACCCACTACTTGCTGGTATTGCGATGGGATTGTTAATACAAATATATGAAGCAGGGGGTAAAGATTTCTTTCTTCCAGAGATATATTTTTGTGGGTTGTCTATTAAAGATAAAAATAGAAAAGATAACATCCACACTGACCATAATAAAAAAGATAATGTAATTAAAATCTTGGGTGTAGTCAATAGTGATTGGCAAGAAAGTTGGGGTGGTGGGTTTACACATGATGGGGTTTCTAATTATATCAAACCAACATCGTTTGCACTTTTTGATTCTACAATACCACATGCAGCTTCAGATATACTAACAGACAACAAAAGAATGGCAATTGACTTTACTGTGAGGAAAAAATAATGGAGTTGATGAATTTTGTAAAACGATATGATAATGTTATTGATGATGATTATTGTAAATATTTGATAGAAAAATTTGAAGAACATACTGAACAATATGAAACCATAAAACAAGACAGTGCCGATTTTACACAAATCCATTTACATCAACATGCAAAGTGGAATCATGATGTTTCTACTCTTTTAACTGCTTTTAAATCTAAAATTCAAGATTATAAAATGCAAACTGGCGTTACTAAAGAAATGTGGCCTGGTGAGTGGAAGTTTGAAAATATTAGAATGAAAAGATATTTACCAAATGACAAAGAAGAATTTAGACCACATGTTGATGTGAATTGTCTTGACAATGCAGCCAGATTTATGGTATTCTTCTTATACCTTGATGACAATGAAGGTGGCATGACAACCTTTCCATTAATGAATAAAGGGTCGCCATGTAAAAGAGGTAGTCTATTAATGTTCCCACCGTTGTGGCCTTGGTTGCACGCTGGAACAAAACCAATAGACAAACCGAAATATATTATAGGAAGTTATTTACACTATGTCTAAAGTTACAATTGAAAAACAAAATTTTGTATATTTAAATTCACAAAAATATCCAGACGTAACTTGTATTGGTATTAATACTGGAAAGTTCAAGGGTGTGGTGTATAAGTATGGTAACGTAACTTTGGGTGAACCATCTGAAAAAAATGGGTTGCCATTTAAGTTTAGTTATGATATACTAGATACAAATGGATTAAAGAAATCACAATTTGATGAAGAGTTTTTTACATTGATTGGTGATATATTAGTTGAAATTATAGACGAACAAGCTGGAAAAAATGATGGAACAATTGAACAACACAATAGAGAAAACGACCCTATCGAATCTGATAACAAATGATGAGTATTGCAGAAAGGTAATCCCTTTCATCAAACCAAATTATTTTGAGTTAAAAGAAGATAGAGTTGTATTTGAAGAAATTGTCAAATTTGTTGACAAATACAAAAAACGACCTACTAAAGTTTCCTTAGAAGTAGAACTAGAAAACCGAAGAGATTTAACCGACACAGAACATAAAGCAGTTGTCAATTTAATTAAAAATTTAAATGAGGCAGAGGTAGATATTGAGTGGTTAGTAAATACTACAGAAAAGTTTTGTAAAGATAAAGCAGTTTACAATGCAATCGTTGATGGTATTGCTATCATTGATGGTAAAGATGGAAAAAGAACACAAGAAGCGATTCCAGAGATTATGCGAGATGCTCTTGCTGTTAGTTTTGATTCGTCTGTAGGACACGATTATCTAGATGATGGAGAACAGAGATTTGATTTCTATCATAAGAAAGAAGAGAAGATACCTTTTGATCTAGATTTCTTCAACAAGATTACTAAAGGTGGTTTACCACAAAAAACTTTGAATATTGCCCTTGCTGGAACTGGTGTGGGTAAATCATTGTTTATGTGTCACATGGCTGCAAATTGTTTATCCCAAGGTAAGAATGTATTATATATTACTTTGGAGATGGCAGAAGAACGTATTGCAGAAAGAATAGATGCAAATCTTATGGATGTTTCTATGGAAGAACTACATGATTTGCCAAAAACTATGTTTACAGATAAGGTTGACCAGATACGAAGTAAGACAGAAGGTAAACTAATTATCAAAGAATATCCCACTGCAAGTGCTAATAGTGCTCACTTTAGAGGATTAATTAAAGAACTTGCAATTAAAAAGTCGTTTAATCCAGATATCATTTTTATTGATTATCTAAATATATGTGCATCATCAAGGTTTAAAGGAGCCGCAAATGTTAATTCCTACATGTATATTAAAGCAGTTGCAGAAGAACTTAGAGGACTCGCCGTTGAGAACAATCTTCCAATCGTTTCAGCGACACAGACAACAAGAAGTGGATTCTCATCAACCGATGTCGGCCTTGAGGATACATCTGAATCGTTTGGCTTACCAGCGACAGCGGATTTCATGTTTGCGCTTATTTCTACAGAAGAACTTGAGGAACTAAATCAGATAGTAGTCAAACAGTTAAAGAACAGATATAACGATCCTACAATGAATAAAAGATTTGTTATAGGTATTGATAGAAGTAAAATGAGATTAAGTGATGTTAATCTAAGTGAACAGAAGGACATAGTGGAGAGTGGTCAAGAAATTGACGATGACACACCTATTTTTGATAAAGGGCAGAACGCTAAATACGATAAATTTTCTACATTTAAAGTTTAAGTTTGTTATCTGCTCGTAGCTCAGCTGGATAGAGCAATGGTCTTCTAAACCATAGGTCGTAGGTTCAAATCCTACCGAGCAGGCCAAACTTAGATTATTATAAATAACATTATAAACTATATTTAAATGGGGAAAATGATGTCGATATTAAGTAGATCCGTCCAACAAGTCAGACGAAGAAGCACTCAATACACACCTAAGTTAAAATTAGTAGAACAATACTTTTTATCAGAACAAACTAATCTACCAGCTGAGGTATTCGGTGGATTACCTTATGAAAAAAATGAAAGACAATCATCCTCAAAGAGAGATGTTATAATTGTTCGTTCTTCTGATAGAGAAACGGACAGAGATGAAATACTTAGAAATTTAAAACAAGCAGGGATAACTGCAAATCTTGGTTCTGCACAATCTAGTGTTGATCCGATTGATGGTATTCATGACGGAATGAACTTTCGTATTTTTGTAAAGCCTGTTGCTGGTGGTATGGCAGAAACAACACTAAACGCTAGTATCACAGAACTCTTTCCATGTATCGCATATGAAACTAAATACAATCCTAATGATGTAGATGGTTTTCACAAGTATTTGATGTCAGTAGAAATATCAAAATTAAGTTGTGTTGGTGGAAAAGATAGAGAGGCCGCACAAGAGACTATTAACAAAGCAGATACATCATCTAAGTTTCAAGATAAAATGGAAAATGCAATAGGTATAACTAGATTTATCTATGACAATAATAAAGACAAATCAATCAAGTCTGTGTTTTGGGGATATAGAACTAAACCAACTGGTGTTCCAAGAAATCACCCAGGCGATATGTTTTTGATTTATAATGATGGAGATATATTAGGAGTAAGTCTAAAAGCAGGGGGTAAAAAAACTTCTGAACCACAACTGAATACTTATACCAATCCAGTATTCAATGCATTTGGGGCAGGAAGAAAACATGATGCACTTATGAAACAGGCTTATGCACAAGTTTATTCTAAGATTCCAAATATGCCACCACAGAGAAATTTTACGAAAGACAGAAAAACACAACAAGTCTTGAGAGACTTTGATAAGAAAAATAATAAAGAATATGAAGAATTGTATAATCAATATCTACAAATCATGAGAAAAGGTATTGTAGATTTATTTAACAGTAGTAAAGATAAATCACTAAATTATATCAAAGAAGAAGTATTAAGAGATGCGCCAGATGTTCCTACTATGGTTATCAAAGCTGTGGGTAGTTCTTATGAAGAGGTAACAGACAAAGATGAACTAGGTGTATTTTTACCACAAGTCCAGTTTGTGAAAGCATATGAAAGTAGAACATCAAAACAAGATTGGTTTATAGAACTTAAATCTGGTGCAGAAAAGGTTACAATGAAAATGTCAATTAGAACAAATAAGGCTGGACACGCTGGACAGAAGAAACTAGGACAATATAGTTTGGCAGTAAAATATAATGGACTTGCAAAATGAGGATAAGAGTGTTAGACTGGTTTTTTAGGAACTGTGAAAAATATGGTGGTAAACTATCGTGTTGGGCATGGAACAAAAGATGGTGCAATAGAGAAAGAGGAACAGGCTACAAAAAATGAAATCATTTAGTCAATTACTTACAGAAGATAAGGGTGGTAAAAATTTACACCTAGAACATTTAGAGGATGAAATTCTCAACTACGGAGTTGACGGTGGTAGAGCTGCAATTAACTTCCTACGTTCATTAAGAGATATGCTTGCTGGTAACTCTCGTTCATCTATTTCAATGACTGTTAAGTGGGATGGTGCGCCTGCAATCTTTTCTGGCATCGACCCTTCTGATAATAAGTTCTTTGTTGCAAAGAAGTCTGTATTTAATGCTGAACCTAAACTATACAAATCAATAAAGGAAATAGATGATGACAACCTATCTGGCTCTCTTAATTCTAAATTTAAAATTGCATTTACAGAATTTTCTAAATTGGGTATTAAAGGTGTTCTACAAGGAGACCTTATGTTTACCGATGACGTTGACACCGAAACAATTGATGGTGAAAAATACTATACTTTTCAGCCCAATACTATTGTTTACGCTATACCTATTAATAGTGAATTGGGAAATACAATAAACAAAGCAAAGATTGGTGTGGTTTGGCATACAACGTACACTGGAAGTGATTTACAATCAATGAAAGCATCATTTGGTGCAAATATATCAAGTTTAAGTAAACCAGCATCTATCTGGATGGACGATGCAACTTACAAAGATGTGTCTGGAAGTGCGACATTTAATGCAAAAGAAACTGCAAAAGTTACAGATTTACTCTCAAAAACTGGAAAGACTTTTCAAAAAATTAATGCAAATCAATTAAGATCTTTTTTAAAACTACAAGAAGTATTTACTGGACAACTTGCTAGTGCTGGGTTAAAAACATATAATAATACTAAAGTTAGGGCTGGACAGACAATAACAAATCCTAGGCAACATGCAATGGGATATGCTAAACATGTAGAGATGGCTTTACAAAAGAATATTGATAAAGTAAAATCGGTTGCTGGTAAACAAAAATATAAGAATTTACAAAAAGAATATGTACGAGAAGTCAAGAAATTTACAAACGTATTAACCTTAACTCTAGAGTTTCAAAACTATTTAGTTGATGCTAAAGCAGAAATCGTAAATAAACTAAATAGTGTAAAGGGATTGACAAGCACCTTTATTAAGACTAGTAATGGATTTAAAGTAACTAACCCAGAGGGGTATGTTGCGATTGATAGAGTTAGTGGAAATGCAGTTAAATTAGTAGACAGAATGGAGTTCTCGTTTAACAACTTTACCGCTATAAAGGCATGGGATAAATGAAAAAATTTAAACAAATACTTAACGAAGCTAAGTTTAATCATACGTTCACTTTCGGTAGGTTTAATCCACCAACAATTGGACATGAAAAACTAATCATGAAGGTTGCAAAAACCTCTTCTGGTTCTAAAGATTATTCTATCTTTGCTTCACAATCCCAAAGTCCTGCTAAAGACCCTTTACCGTATGCTCTAAAAGTCGCATACATGAGAAAGATATTTAAGAAACATTCTAGAAACATTATCGCAGACACTAAAATAAGAAATGTGTTTGACATTGCTGTTAGATTACATGGACAAGGATATAAGTCAATCACTATGATTGCTGGTTCTGATAGAGTAAAAGAGTTTGAAAGACTATTAAACCAGTATAATGGTGTAGAGGGTAAAAAACACGGTTATTATGGTTTCGATGAAATTAGAGTTATTTCTGCTGGAGAAAGAGACCCAGATGCAGAGGGTGTTGAAGGTATGTCGGCATCTAAGATGAGAGCTGCTGCTACTGCAAACAGTTTTGATATCTTTAAACAAGGAGTTGCTTCTGATGAAACAACTGCAAGAAAGTTATTTAATGATGTTCGTAAATATATGGGTATCAGAGAAGAAAAAGACATGGGTGACATGGATGACTATGAAACTCTAAGAGATAAGTATCTTACTGGAAAAATCTGGTTAGTTGGAGAAATGATTAGTGCAAATGGTATTGATGGTAAAATTATTTCAAGAGGAACTAATTATATATCATTTAATGACTCATCTGGCAAAGTTCACAAGGCATGGTTAACAGAAGTTAGAAACTATAGAAAAGAATACGATAACTATCAAGGTACACCAGAACAAATTGCAAGGCGTTCTTCTAGAAATCAGGCTCGTAGAATTATGGGTGATAAAGCAGTTCAAGGTTTAGATGTTGGACACAGAGATAATAACCCACTTAATAATGACCCTAGTAATTTAAAAATGGAAGATCCATCTAAGAATAGAAGAGAACCAAGACTAAGAGAAGAACCTAAAAAGATTACAAAGACAAAACAAGCAAAAGGTGATGTTGCAGATGTAAAAGGAACACAGCCTGCTAAGTATTATTCTAAAGATACAGAGGGTGATGAAATGTCTAAATCTACAAAGATTGCTCGTGCAAGACATTTTGCAAAGGGTGGTTCTAGAGATAAAGCGCCTGGCGATAAAGGTGCAACTACTAAACCATCACAATACACCAAGAAATATAAACAGATGTATGGAGAAATACTTGGTAAAGATGCAGACATGGGAGATTATATTGACGACTTCCAAAAGTCTGATGCCCCACAGTTTAAAGGTAAGTCAAAAGAGAAAAGAAAAGATATGGCAATCGCTGCATATCTAGATAAGAATGAAGATTTTACACATTATCCAGGCCAAGTAGATAGTAAAAAGTCAAAGGAAAAGGGGTGGGTAGTTGGTGATCCAACAAAACCTATAGAATTTAATCCTAGTTATGATACAGATCAGATACTTGATAAAGCAAATAAAGATGTTGAAAAGGAGAGAGGCGTGAAACAAAACCCTTATGTAGAGTCTGTCCAACTAGACGAAAAAATTGCTGGACTTGTAACGAAGTCAAAACAAACTGGTGTTCCATATGGTATTCTTAAAAAGTCATATGACAGAGGAATGGCTGCATGGAAGGGTGGACATCGCCCAGGCGCTTCACAACAACAATGGGCGTTTGCAAGAGTGAACTCAATGTTAACTGGTGGTAAAGCAGATCCAGATTTACAAAAACAGGCAAAACCACATAAGGCAAAGAAAAAAGAATCATATGAGATAGGTACAGATGAGTATACAAATCATACTAAAAAAGTAACGCCAGGCCAAGTTAATGAATGGTTTGAAAATCAAGCTGTTCGTGCAAACTATGAACTAAAATATGGTGCTGATTGGTGGTGGAAATTAAATGAAGTTCACGATACAATGCTTGAAAAGGTTGGGTGTTGTGATGATTGTGCCGAGATTGATGGATTTGATGAAGAATCATTAAAATCTGAATCAGGCCCATGTTGGAGTGGTTACAAACAAGTTGGTATGAAAATGAAGAATGGAAGAGAAGTGCCTAATTGTGTACCAGAGGAAACTGCTGTCGATGAAAGAACAACTCTAAAGAAAGATAAAAAATTACCCAACTTATTAATTCCTAAAAAGGGTAAAGCTGGACAAACCTCATATTCAAGAAAAAAGGCAATAACAAAACTTGCCGCATCATTTACAGAATTTAAAAAAATGAATGATTGGGGTGAAGTTGAAGAAGATGCCGAAGGAAAAAAACTAAATAATCCTACAAAGGGTGATGTTAAAAAATATAAAGTTTATGTCAAGAATGACAAAGGTAACGTAGTTAAAGTCGAATTTGGTGACCCTAATATGTCTATCAAAAGAGATGACCCAGAAAGAAGAAAAGCATTTAGAGCAAGACATGGTTGTGATAAAGATCCTGGGCCTAAATGGAAAGCAAAATATTGGTCGTGTAAGTTTTGGAGTACCAAATCTGTAACAGACTTGATGAAAGGTTAATGGATATGGATGAATTAAAACCAAAAATGAAATTACGAAAACTCGCTGGTTTATCCATAGATGAAGTTCGTGAGGATAAAAAACAAAGACAGGCAAAAGTTTTAGAAAAGAAGATTGAAGCCCAACTTGCTGAAGAAAAAAGAATAGAAGATAAAGTTAATTCTTTTTCTATTGATGAGTCTTTTATTCCAGTAGACAGTTTTAATAACAAAGGTCAGAAACATGAGGAAGAGGTTAAAAGCCTTGAAGAAGTAAAACCCTCTATAGAAAAAGCAAAAGAAAGTTTGCAAGAACTAGTTAGTATCTTTGGTAATATAACTGATTTCAAAGTAAAAAAAGAAGAAGTCACAGAAGAAATAAAAGAAATTAAAAAACCATCAGCATCCGTTGCAAGGGCTTTTGGTTTAGAAGAGAATAATAAAATTGGGTTTAACACCGATGAGATTAAGGTAAGTGTTAAGCCTGAACCGATTGTAGAAGAGAAGAAAAAACCAGTTATCAAAAAGAAAGTTGTTAGTGAAGAGGTGAAACCAATTACACCAATTCAACCTATACAACCAACTAGAAAACTAGGTAAACAATCGGTAACTTCCCAATTTCAAGAAGATGCTGATACTTATATAAACTTAGAAAAAAGAAAAGAATTGTATGAAGCTCTAAAGAGGGGTGATATTAATTCACAAGTTTATAAGAAAGAGATGAAAGCACTTGAAAAAGATAGACAGTCAGCAATTGATGAGAAGAAATCAAGACTTGCTGATATGCATCAGGCACAAGTTGAAAGGATGGAGAAAGATAAACTCAATCCAGTTATACAGGCATATAAAGATAATAAAACAGTATTTCAAAGTAAGATTGATGATGCTCAAAACTATGTTGATGATGTTCTTAGACAACTTGATACAGTTGCTTATGATAAAAACGATGCAGAAGTCATAGACGAAAGAACAGAAGTAGAAAAGATGCGTGGCGAACTTTCCAAGTTTAAGGAAATGTTTGGACAGACTATTAAAAATCTTTCACCAATTATTACTGAAAATGCAAGAGCACAGGCACAAGGCGAAATTTCTGGTGGTGGTGGTGGAGAGATCAAACTATTTGGTTTAGACGATATAGATGCTGGTTCTAGATTTCATGGTGCGATGCTTCGTTATGATGATTTTGCAAAGAAGTACATCCATGTTGATGATGATTTAACAGATGGTATTCAACTTGAAGAAGATGACGGAGATCATTCTGGTGGACAAATCATGTTGGATGGAACTACTTCAACTGGTACTGATGAGGGTGGACATGTAGTTCAAGAGGATTTCACAAGAAATAATGTCCTTGCAGATATTGTTACTGGTGCAACTGTAGGTTCAACTACTGCAATTCCAGTGGTTACATTTAATAACCAAGGTTTGATTACATCAATGACAACTGCTGCCATATCTAGTTCACTAACAATTGGTGCTGATAGTGGTACTGATGATGCTGTTGCTGTAGGAACAGATACAATTACATTTGCTGGTGGTACTGGATTAGACTCAACTGTTTCTAATAATCAGATTTCATATGCAATAGATTCAACTGTTACAACACTAACAGGCTCACAGACTTTAACAAATAAAACTTTAACAAGTGCTGTTTTAAATACTGGTGTATCTGGTACTGCTGTATTAGATGAAGATAATATGGCATCCGATTCTAATACGCAACTTGCAACTCAACAATCTATCAAAGCATATGTGGATGCTGCAGCATTAACTGTTGGTGCTGATAGTGGTTCAGATGATGCTGTTACTGTGGGAACAGATACTTTAAACTTTACTGGTGGTGAAGGTGTTGATACTACAGTTTCAAACAATACCATTACAATTGCTGGTGAAGATGCATCTACATCTAATAAAGGTGTTGCATCATTTAGTTCAGACAACTTTGCTGTATCAAGTGGTGCCGTAACAATTAAAGACGGTGGTATTGTAGGTGCTGAAATTGCTGATGATACAGTTGCAGAAGCTAATATGGCAGATGATGCTATTGGTTCTGTCCAATTAAAGTCACTATCTACACTACTAATTAAGAACTCTGCTGGAAGTACTCTAAAAACTATACACGGAGCAGGTGCTTAATTTTATAAATAATACTATAAAGGAATGAACATGAGCAAATACACTAATATATACGAACTTTACTCTAAAGTTATGGAAAATGCTGATTCCATTAATAGTAGAAAAGCAGGCATTGTAAATGAAGATGTTAAAAAAGATGCTGTAAAGGCCTTTGATAAAGTAAAACCAAAACAAACATTAGACATTGGTTATGATTCATCTATTTCAAGTAATATGTCTAATAAATTTGTAGTAAAATCCAAAAGAAAAGTTAAGATGGGTTCTGATGGTATGGGTGAGAAAATTACTATGCAAAGAATAGATCCTAAATCAGGCAATCCTAGTGGTGGTATGAAATATTTTCTATACAAAAGACCGAATGGTGATGTGAGTTTAGCACTTGGTGATATGGGTGCATCAATGAAAAGTATCAAAATAGAAGGATATAATGAAGAAAAAGACTTGACATTGGATGAGGATTGTGATACATTAGACCTTGATGAGAACTTTTCACCGAAAGAGGTAAAAATGGCAATTGGAATCGCTTCCGATCCTAGATACAAGCAAGGTAATATGACTGGCGCTGTAAGAGCAATAGAAAAAATTAAAAAGAATTTATCAAAACACTCACAAGTTGCAGCTGTTTTGAAAAGACAAAATGAAGAATTATTGGCATATGTCAAAGAAGGTAAAATGAAAAATATCGCTACTGAGGTAGACGATGCAATGGGTAATATTGCATACAAGTTAGACACTAAAGGTGGAAGGTTTGTTGTTAAAGTAGACAGTAATGATGAGGAAGATGCACAAAAAGCAATGAAGATGCATCCACTATACATTGCTGGTAAACTAAGAGTTGTTCCAGAAGAAGTCGAACTTGAAGGTTATAAACCAATCAAAGCAAATCACTATGATGTTAAAGTTACAGTTAAAGATAAAGATGTTGCAAAGGTTAAGAAAATTATTTCTCTCTTCAATGGTGATATTGAAGATGTAGATTCTGACCAAGTAGACGGTGGTGGAATGAAGTTCAAAGGAACTGGTGATATCTTTATTCAAGGTGATGATGCTGGTAAACTAGGAATGGAAATTGCAAAAGCAGTTAGAACTGCAAAGGTTATGGGTGAGGAAGTTGAACTTGATGAAATGGTGATGAAGTATGTCCTAATCAATATGCAAGGTAAGGTTCAAGGATATGCATCTGATAAAAAAGATGCACTAGATATTGCAAAAAGAACTAAATCAACAATGCACCCTATCAAAAAGAAAATTACTGATAAGACATTAGAAAAGATGAACGCTCTTGCAAAAACACCAAAAGAATTGCAAGACTTAGGTATTATTGATGAAGGTAAAGCAGTTTCAAGAGCACAACAAGCCGCTATTGCAATCTCCAAGAAAGAAAGAGGAGAGAAACCTAAAAACGAAAAAGTTGACCCTGCTGATATTGATGATTTTGCTACAGATGATGATGTCAAACAAGCTGATAATAACATTCTCATGCAACTTAGAAAAACAATTAGTCTAAGAGGAATGAAAGATGTGAAATTTCTTGATAATAAAAAAGTTAAAGTAAAAGAACCCATTGCAAGAGCTGTTTTTGATAGGTACAGTAAATTAAGAACATCAATTGAAAAGCGAAAATTTCAAACCCAAATTGCAAAGTCATATAAAGACTTGCTTAATGCGCTAAAAAAATAGGAGACTAAAATGGCATATTTTGATAAAAAAGAGGGTAGTCTTGAAGAGGCGATTAAGGCTAGTCTAACAGATGGAAGTAAAGAAGAATACCAAAAATTCTTTAATGCTGCTATGAAAAAATTTAAGATTAGTTCGCCAAGTGAACTAAAAACAGATGCAGACAAAAAGAAGTTCTTTGACTATGTTGATAAGAACTATAAAGGCGAAAAATCTGAAGCAGTTAAAACACTAATCGGTAAACTAAAAGAGTGGTCATTTTCCTCTGCTAAACCAGTAGAAGAAAAAAAGGCTCCACTTGGTGTAGATGAAAAATCTAAAAAAGAAGTTGAGGAACAACTCTCTGCAATGGCTGGTAAGTCACTATCTATGAGAGAAGCTCTAAAGAAAGTTTGGAGTGGACAAGAAGGTAAGAATCCTTTTGAAGATGCAGACAAAAAGAAGATGAAAGAGAAAAAAGATTTCGCAAAAGGTTCAAAAGCCGCAACTGGTGAACCAGCTGCAAAGGTTGAAATTGATCCTAAAATAAAGGATTAACAAATGAGAACTCTTTCGGAGTTAATGACGGCAAAAGAAGATTTGCCTATTATATATTGTGATATGGATCAAGTTCTATGTAACTTTATGGCTGGTGCTGATAAAGTTGCTGGGGGTTCATTTGTTACTGCTGATAAAAGTGAACGATGGCAAAAGATTAGTGATACTAAAGATTTCTGGGCAAGTTTAGAATGGATGCCTGCTTCTAAGAAGTTATGGCAGTTTATTGCTAGGTATGACACACATATTCTTTCTGCTTACTCAAAGAGAGATAGTAATTCAAAGCCAGGGAAGATGAAGTGGTTGGCTAAAAATACGAATGTTAAAAGAGGTAACATTCATTTAGTACAAAGAGATCAGAAACAGGCATATGCCACAAAAGATGGTAAACCTTCTGTTCTCGTTGATGATTATATTAAAAACATAAAAGAGTGGGAACAAAGAGGCGGAATAGGGGTTCATCACACTAGTGTGAACAAAACTATTAACAGATTGAAGTCTTTGGGATATAGATAATTATAAATAAGTAGAAATAGATTAAATATCTAAAGGAGATTAAAATGGGTTTATGGGGATCAACTACAAGTGTCGCTAACCGACCAAAATTCTTGCCTGAAGATGATAATGCTGCTGGATCAATGGGAAGTAGACAAAATGCCATTGCAACAAGTGGTGGGTGGGCGCTTTCTGCCGGCCTTGCGGCTTCTGGAAATGACAATAAAGATGCTCAACCAGAAATCCTAGTTTGTATTAGAAATCTTGCGGCAGTTGCTGGTTCGGCTACGGTACGCTCAATTGATTGGACAGACGGTGCATATGCCGATAGTGCAACATTTGACATAACACTAACATTCGATGAAGCAATAGACATGACAAGTGCTACTGCAACAGCGAACCAAACAGTAACAAACAAAGCATACATTCTATTAAATAGAATTGGTGCGACAGATATGGTAGAGGACAACACAATTGCTGCCCAATATCTCTCTGGTTCTGGAACAAACCAAATTACATTCAGAGGTTCACTACAAAGTGCCGCTGCTGGTTATATTGGATTTAATACAAAAGCAATCGTTTTCAATGGTTCTGCTGATGCTACAGAAGAAGATGGAACATCTATCCTTGCAATAAGACAAGAGGGTGGAAGTGCATCTAGTCCTGCTGATAGAATTGTTCTCGACTCCACCGCTGCTGTTGTTGGAACGGTAAATGGTGCGATTACAACAGCAACAACTGCGTTGGTTCTAGATGGTAACTCTGGTACAATTGCAGTAGGTATGAAAGTTTACGGACAGGCAAATGCAACACCATTGACAGACGAAAATGGTTCAACTGACCTATCACAAGATGGTTCATTAACTGTTACTGCAACAAATGGTTCAACAAGTGTCACACTTTCAAGACCAGTTACAGTTGCAAATGATGTAATTCTAAACTTCTCTGCTGATGGACACGACAGTTTGTGTGATGAGGGATTAGACTTAGTTGTTCAAGGAGATAGTGGAACTACAGATATTACTGGTATTACAAGAACTGGTGAAGATACTGCTGTCAAAATTGGATTGCTTGAAGATGGTACAGAAGGTAGTACTACTAGTGGTACAATCATCTTTGATGCTACAGACGGTTCAAGTACTGATGAGTTTAGTGCTATACTTGCAGAAGATAAGACTTCTGATATTGTATTACACTCACAAGTGGGTTCTACAAGTGGAACTGGTTCTATCCTAAACGGAGTTACTACTACATAATAAGTGAAAAAATAAGGCCAAAAAGTCTTATAAATAATATTATAAATTAAAGGTGAATATAATATGGTAATGAAACATGAAATAGATAACACTGAACGAGAAGAAATTGTACTAGTGCCTGGCACCAAAGCAGCTGTATTGTTTAACAAGTTGTTGCAAAAGGATACGGTACTAAATGCAGATTTAGAAAAGGTTAAGGCCGAACTAGATTTGCATGACAAAAAGAGATTAGAATATGTTGGGTTGATAAATGCACTTACTGGTGCAAAACAAGTAACTCAAGATCTTCTAAACGGTTATATAATTGATGTTAGTCAAGAGTCGATAGATAGAAAAATATCTAAAGTCTCCAAAAAAGAATAACATGGGTGATGTAGGACGCCGAGTGTGTACCTACAGTAATATTCCTAGAATTGTCTAGGTATTTAATAACGCTATTTAATAAGGAGATATAAAATGGCTGATAAGAAAATTACTGCACTGACTGACCTTTCAACAGGCATCGCAGGCGCAGACTTGTTGCATGTTGTGGACGACCCAACTGGAACACCAATCAATAAGAAGGTATCTGTTACTAACTTTATTAACAACCTTCCATCTTTTATCGGATTCTCAAATTCTGTAGAAGATATTTCTGACGGAACACAAGCTGCTCTTTCAGTTTCAACTGCTTTGACTTTGCTTCAGACTGCTGGTTCTAACGCTACTACACTTGCAGACGGAACAGTTGTAGGTCAGTTGAAAGTTATCATCAACGACACAGACGGTGGTGCATCTGTATGTACACCTGCTGACCCTCTAGGTTATGCAGACATCAACTTTGTTGATGACGGTGACGCTGTAATCTGTATGTGGACTGGTTCTTCATGGGCGGTTATCGGACAGCATGATGCTGGTGCTGATAGTGGTCTGATTGATATCGCTAACTAATAATTAAGAGTGGGGGGGTTCGCCTCCCTATTCAACTAATCTTTAGAAAAGGAGATATTAAAATGGGATTAAGGTTCAAATCAAAAGCGGGCAAAATGATGATGCCAGCAATGTCCAGAACTACTGCTCCAAAAGCAGCAGCAGGAACTGCTAAGAAGGCACCTAAAAAAGCCGCTAAAAAGTAAAACTAAAATAGTAGGGGGGTTATGCTCCCCTACTATATACTATTAAGGAGTCAAAAATGGAACGACAAGAATTGAAAGAAATATACGATGGTTCAGATGATTCCAATTATGATTGTGGGTGCGACAGTTCATGTGCTTGCAAAGGTCAATGTGACGAAAACTGTAACTGCGAAGGTTGTAGCTAATGAAAAGTTTTAAACAACACATAAAAGAAATGCATGGTGGACAACATAATGTCGCTGTGGATTTAGATATTAACCCTGCCGAACTAGGAAATCCAGAAGTCGTAAAAAAACTTAATGCATTTGTTGGATTGATAGGAAATCAAGAATTTATTTTACCAGAACATGCTCTTAATACTTTAAGAAATAGATTAGCAGCTGTTGGAATTGGTATGGAAACAGCACCAAGTATGAGTGAACAAAGTGGTTCATTTGAACTTCAACTTAATAAGATGGGCGGAAGATTTGGTAAAGATGGTGAAACACCATATGATGAATTTTTAAATGATGATGGTATTTCGCACATGGTAGAGGGTGGATTGAAGTTGAAAGTGGATTATGAAATGGTAGGACGAAATAATTCATGTAAACTGTATGCTTCCATTGTGTAGTACATGTATGAGAAGATAACGCCTGAAAATGTGATGATGTATGCCATACGGCATTACAACAACCCACACTGTGAAGGCGAAAAAGAATTTCAAGACGATCTGAAAAGATTTAAATATATTAAAAGACTTCTAAGAAAATACTATGAAAGTGGTATTTTAAAAGAACGTCTACTAATCAATCACATTATAGTCCTATCAAATGTATTTGGCCCAGAAGCCTGTGCAACTCTTCTTATACATAAAATACAACATGAACATTTATCTGCATTAAAAGCGTTTTGTATTTACCTAAATATAATGAGAGAAGATGAACTAAAGATTATAGAAACAGATTCTTTTGTTCTGAAAAAACTAGAGGAACTATAATGGGAAGAGCGATAGACCTATTTGTAACGTATAGATTTTTACGGTTACTAACAACACCCTTTGAGGACACTGATGCTTATAAGTTGGGTATCATTGACGAAAAGGGTAATCGTATTATGCAAGACAAAGCAAAGAAACCAGTAGTTCCCTTGGTTTCGACACAAGAAAAAAATGCATATACTATTCTACACAAACTTGTATTCAACATCAAAAAAATATTTAATAAAGTGCCTGGCCTTAGAAGTAAGGTTGGTACATATGCTGCAGCTTTATTCTTACTAAAAGATACATTTAAAGAATCTGTAGATGATCCAGATATGTTTGAAAAAGAATTTGTTAAGTTTTTACATGAAAACGAAATAGAGTTGGACGATACCATTTCAGAGGAGATTGCTGGTTTTGGTGAGGTTTTACCCAAAGGCGAATATGTGCTAATCAACGATATACTAAATAAAGAAGAAGAAGAACTAACTGCTAAAAAAGGCGATAAAGTTATTTCATATGATGACGAACCGCCAGTAGATACAGTTTTGGGTGTTGAAATATTTCCAGTTATTCATGTTAAAACCCAAGAAAAAATATATGTAAGTGTAGAGGATATTAAAAATGTCAAATAAAATATATACAGAAGTAGATCCATACACAGGCTCTTCAATTGAAGAAGATGCTCCGACTAACAGTAATGCTGCTGGTGGAGTTGCTATGCCGCCTGATGCTATGATGAAGAAAAAGAAAAAGAAAAATCTTTTAGATGCAAGAACAAAAGCATATAGAGAACATGCTAGAAAGTTGCAAATGAGAAGAGAAAAGAAATCCATGAGAGAGGGTTCTTTTCAAAGTAGTGTACTTGCAAGTGTTCAAGAGTTTGGTATTGAGTCTCTTCTTGCAGAAGAAAATCTTGATGTAATGAGATCAATTGTAAAGAGCAAACAAGCTAAAAATTTAAAGTTTAAAGACGGCACTATGAAATGCGACTTGATGACAGCATCCGTTATTACACAAGTTTATGATAAAGTTAACGATAGTAATAAAGCAAAGTTAAAACCTATGATGAACGGTAAGAAAGCTGATTTTCTCAAACTACAAAATATCGCTTTTAAAGTTGCAAAATAATAGTAGAGGATTTGTAATGCCTCGTGATTTTAGAACGCATACTAGAGAGTCTTTGTCAAATTTGTCGTATAAAGATGGCAATGTTGGGCCTGGGTTAGATACCTATGTTCCAATGGTAGACCTAAATGCACAATCAGAAAAACCAATCAAAAAAACAGATTTAGACCAGATAGAGAGATATGCAGATAGATTGTTTGCATCTCTTGGTATTGACGTAGAGTTTACAAGACATTTTCTTGACAGAGTAAATGATGCAAGGAATAAGAAACAAATCACACCCTCTGAACTTACTCGACTATTCAAACAGTCACACAAAAAATTTGGTAAGACTATTGCACAACTAGGGCCTGATGCAGAAGCAGTTATTAATGATATGAGAACAGATATTAATATGCCGTTTGTGTTAAACCTAAAAGGTGGAGAGTTAGAACTCGTTGCAAAGACAGTAATGAGAAAAAAAGATTTTAAAACCTCTGGGCCTAAGTTAAAGTTTGAAAGTAGTAACCCCAGAATACCCAGAAAAAAAGGACAACCAGCAGGTTCAGATTCACATAGTGACTTATATACGGATGAAAATCCTAGAGGAACAATACACGGATTGGGGTTTAAAGATGTTGCGACTGCTAAAGCGAGTGTAACTAAAATAAAAGGTTCTGGGAAGAAACACGCTCATAAGATACAAGCCGCAATTGCGATGGAACAAAGAGCAAGAGAGATGGGTAAGACTGCCGAAGCAGCTGTGTTTAGAAAATATATTAATCAAATGAAAAAGAAAACTAAGGAAATGCAAAAAGAAGATTTTGAGTTTTTCCCACAAAATGCACATTTACAAATATCTTTACCAGAACCAAATACCGATCTGGATGAAGAAGTCATAAAATTAAAATCCCTCATGGCAAAAAGAACAGAAGCAGATGAAGAGTCTATTAAGAATCATGACGAACATTCTTTTTATGCAATAGTGGAATACTTAGACGAATATGGTTTGGAATTTCATAATCAAGAAATGGAAGATATTGTTCAACAATGTAAACCCACAATAAAATATTTTAAAAAATTATTTGATTTAAAAAGACCATTCGATCATGATAATGAAATAAAACCTATGAGTAGTACAACGAATAAAACACCATCATATCCAAGTGGACATGCTTGCCAATCAATGTTAGTTGGACTGTATGTATCTAATAAATTTCCAAAACATAAAGATGGTATTATTAAAGCTGCAAAAGAGTGTGGATATGGTAGAGTTTTAGCAGGATTTCATTATTTACAAGATTATGTTGTAGGAAATCTACTTGCAGAAAAACTATATATATTAATGAACAAAAGTGATTATGGTTTAGAGAATGATAATAAATAATATTGATAGACTTCATATAGAACTTACAAATAAATGTAATGCTGGTTGTCCATTATGTCCTAGAACAGGCACATTTGCTGGTGGGGTATCAGACCACATGTTTAATGCTGGTATGCATGAACTCACTTTAGAAGATATAAAAAAACTCCCCCTAGATAATATTAACAGAATAAACTTTTGTGGTAATTATGGTGATCCTATTGTTGCAAAAGATGCTCTAAAAATATTTCAACATTGTTTGACTACAAGTGGTATTGAAGTTAATACAAATGGTTCAATAAGAAATGAAGCGTGGTGGGGTTCTCTTGGTAAGGCAATTGCAAGGTATAATAAAGAAAATGAAACATCAAACTATAAATCCAAAGTTATATTTGCTATTGATGGGTTACGAGATACAAACCACCTTTACAGAGTAAATACAAACTTTGATATGATAATTAGAAATGCGAAAGCATTTATTGCTGCTGGTGGGGAGGCCCATTGGCAATTTATTTGTTTTGAACATAATGAACACCAACTAGAAGAAGCAGGAGAATTTGCAAAAGAAATTGGATTTCATAGGTTTATGATTAAAAGAAGTAACAGATCAATGATTTCTAGTCCAGATGGAGTAAAACGTATAAGGCATGAAGAGGATTTTGAGACAGAAAAAGAATTAGTACAACCCAGAACTGCAATTCAGAAAAAAACAGTTGAAAAATTTGGTGGTAAAATACAAGAAACATTTAAACATGCAACAGTAAAAGCATTTGGTAAAGATTTAAACGAGTGGCATCAAGGAATGTATGATGCATTACCTAAAATTAGTTGTAAATCAGAAGAAAGAAAAGAAGTTTATATCGCTTGTGATGGAGATGTTCTACCTTGTTGTTGGTGGGGAGATGACCATTGGAAATATAAATACAAAAGAGAGAATCATAAGAAACCAGAATTTTATAGTATTATGGATGGGTTAGAAATTAACTTACATAAAAGTAATTATGATTTTAATAAAATTATAGAGAGATTTAATACTAGGTCAGAACATACAAAACTGATGTGGGATAATAGATGTATAACAAAATGCAATAGAAATTGTGGAACTAATTCAAAAAATCAACATAAGATTAATATAAACCTACAGACATCAGAGCTCTGGTATAGTTATAAAAGGAAGGATAAGATTAATATAAACCTAAATAACATAAAGGAGAAATCAAATGGTACAATGGATAAAGAATAGATTTTTAGAAAGAACTACTTGGGATGGAATCCTACTAATTGCAACTGGTGTTGTAATGGTAATTTTACCCACAACACTTGTCGGATATGCAGCTATTGCTTATGGCGCATTTACAATTTGGAAATCTGAATAAATGGTAAAAGTATATGGATTATTAATAGTTATGGGTTTACTCGCTGGTGTCGGTTATGGTGCATATTATTACTATAACGACACTCAGCAGAGACTTGCAGTATTGCGTGATAGTAATGCAAAATTAGAAGTCGCTAATCAACAGAACCAAGAGACTATAAAAGCAATGACAGATAACTTTGAAAAACAAAGTAAGTTAAATAAAGAATTATCTTCTAAGTTAATAGATGCAGAGAAATATGGTAATACACTTAGAAAAAAATTAAGTAAAATAGACTTACCAGCTGCATCTCTTAACAAACCAGAGGAAACACAACAAAGGATAAATGATGCTAGTCAAAAGGTTCTTGATATGTTCGAGTCTATTACTGCTACTAAGTAGTTGTAGTTGGATGCCTGAAAAGGAAATAGTAACTGTTACTAAAGTTGTTAAACCAGTAATAGATGTAAAACCTATGCCTAAACCAGTTAAAATGCTTCCAGTTAAATTCTATGTGGTTACGGAAAAAAACTACGAAGAGTTTAAAGAGAAGTTTACGAAAGAAAATGGTGATTACGTTTTTTATGCTATGTCTGTGCCACACTATGAAAATTTGGCATTAGATATGGCAGAGTTGAGAAGATATATTGAACAACAAAAAGAAATAATCATCTATTACCAAAAAGCTGTAACAGATGAGTCAAAAGGAAAGGACGAATGATGGGAAAGTTTAATGGTAAATTGGTCGCAGAATTTACCCCACCCAAAACTTGGGTTTTAGAAAAACAATTATCATTTGAAAGCGAAGAACTAAACGATGCTGATGTTGCAATTTTGTCACAGTGTGGCGCAAGTGTGGTCGATACTGGTAAAGGTACAGGCAAAGTATCATGTGGTAAAGGTATGAAAACTGACCTTGCCTCTGTTCCAAGAGCAATCTGGGCATTTATTTCACCGTGGGATGTTGCAAGAGCAGCTGTAATCCACGATCATCTATATGCAAAACTTAGACATTTCTGGTGGCATGGTGGTGGTAAAGGAGATAAGAAAACATGGAAAAGAGCAAGGTATCTTTCAGATCGTGTATTCTTAGATGGTATGAAATCTGCTGAACCAGAGGTATCTAGTTGGAAAATCTATGCCTCGTATTATGCAGTAAGAATGTTTGGAAGATGGCCTGCCTCTGCAAAAGAGTAGTGTCAAAATTCACATTTTGTTTCAAGTCAAATTTAAGTGACTGTCAAAAGATTGACAACTTATAAATAGTATGGAGAGGCGATTATAAATGGCAGAGATTTCAGATAATACTAGTGTAGCAATGCCCATTAGAAATATGGTGTCAATCATCGTAGCAGTTGCAGTAGCAACTTGGGCTTATTTCGGTATCATAGAAAGATTAAACTCTATTGAAACTGAAATAACTTTAGCTCAATCTGATTTGGAAAAGAATACAGAGTTTCGTATCAAATGGCCCAGAGGAGAAATGGGTTCTCTACCTGCTGATGCAGAACAATTTATGTTAATTGAGCATCTTGCTGGTCAGTTGGAAAAATTAGTTCAAAATATAGAAACTGGTAAGGCACCTTATGATCAACAACAAAAACTAACTCTAGATTTTTATGAAACAAGAATTAAAAAACTAGAAGAAAATCTTGATAAATTAAAAGACAAGATAGGACAAACAAAATAGGAAGAAAGAGATGGAAATTTTCAGCGGATTTGTATTGATGATGTTCATGTCTGGTGATGTAAAACCAACAGAGTTTACACCTAGAGAAACACTAGGTGAGTGTTTGAAAGTAAAAAGAATAATAAAAAGAAACCAAGGTGCGAATGGGCCTAGGTGGGTGTGTAAACAAGGTAAGTTACAAATAGAAAGAGTAGGTGATGACATACACCCAATTAAAATATTGGAGATTGAATAGTGTGGTTTTTCCTATTCAAAGCGATTGCTGGTGCAGTTATTGGTGATGCATCTGCCGAATGGTTTAAGAAAACTAAATTTGGATTATGGTTCTATGCTAAAGTAGAAAGAGTATATAATTGGGCAGCGAAACGATATGATATTAAGATAGCGACAGTTGAAGAGAAACAGATGAAAAAATTCCCCAATCTCACAAAGAGGTTAAATAGATTAGAGAGAGAATTAAATGAGCTTAGAAACAGAGGTTGAAATCCTAAAAAAAGAGATATCTGATATCAAACAAATACACTTTAGATTAGATACAGCAATTATCAAAATTTCAGATGTTTCTAATAGCATCAATCGTATGTTAGCAGTTCATGAAGAAAAGTTATCTAGACAAGAAGAATCACAAGAAGATTTGAATAGGACTATAGAAGCAAGAAGAAATGACTTTTCTGAACAGATTCAACTTTTACATAAAAGAATATCTGATCAAAGTAAGGAAATGACAGATTTAATGTCCAAACAACATAATGAACAAACAGATAAAATTAATACACTAAGAACCGATATTACCGATAGAGTGGGCGTTTTAGAGAAATGGAGACATGTACTCATTGGTGGTTCTATTGTAGCAGGATTTGTCCTACACAAATTAATTGCCTTAAATCTTTAAATAACACTTGACATTACCTTGATTTTATAGTATAGTCATAACTATGTTTAATGAAATCAAATACGTCAATATTATATCTAGCCAATTATCACAGTTTAAAAAAAAGGGGGATTTTCTCTGGAATTTTAGATGTCCTTATTGTGGTGATTCTCAAAAATCAAAGATGAAAGCGAGAGGATTTATATTCCGTAAGGAACAAAATCTCATATATAAATGTCATAACTGTGGTGTAGGAAAAAGTTTAAAAAATTTCTTAGAATTTGTCGACCCAAAGATCCATAAAGACTATATACTAGAGACTTACAAAAAGACTCCAGACGATGAGTATGATATAGGTAAGTTTCAAAAACCAAGGTTTCTTAAAGATGGCCATCTTACGAAGCTAACAAAAGTCTCTTCACTGCGATTTGATCATCCAGTAAAGAAATGGGTAGATAGTCGAAAAATACCCACAAATAGACACTTTGAATTATTCTATGCTCCCAAGTTTTTTAAGTGGGTAAATAGTATAATTCCAAATAAATTTCCCTCATTAAAGGGAGATCACCCACGATTGGTCATTCCATTCTTGGATGAAAATAAAAATATGTTTGCTTTTCAAGGAAGAGCGTTTGGTGATGAACAACCTAAGTATATCACTATAAGTTTAAATGAAGAAAAGGATAATATATATGGACTTCAAAGACTACAAAAAGATAAATTAACTTATGTAGTAGAAGGCCCCATAGATAGTTTGTTCTTAGATAATTGTATTGCTGTTGCTGGTGCAGATTTTACAAAGTTGGATAAAGATAATAATATAATTATATTTGATAATGAAAGACGAGGCGTTGAGATACTAAAAAGAATTAGAAAAATAATCGATCTGGATTATAAAGTAGTTTTGTGGCCAGATAATGTACAAGAGAAAGATATAAATGATATGATACTGGCAGGAAGAACCAAAGAAGAAGTCACCGAAATAATTAACAATAACACTTATCAAGGTTTAAAAGCCAAGATCAAGTTTTCTCTATGGAGTAAACAAAATGTCTAAAACCTACCAAGGGATCAATATTGATCTATCAAGAGATAATAATTTATCAGACCAATCATCAAAACTATTACTAGATTACTATTGTAGAGATGATGAACCATCACCACAATATGCATTTGCAAGAGCGGCTGCATGTTATTCATTTGGGGATAAAAAACTTGCACAAAGAATTTATGATGCTGCTAGTAAAAACTGGTTTATGTATGCATCGCCAGTTTTATCAAATGCAGTATTACCAAAAGAAAAAATTAAAGCATTACCTATTTCATGTTTTTTGACATATGTTCCAGATAGTCTAGAAGGACTTATTGATCACACTGCTGAATTGAGATGGTTATCAGTAAAAGGTGGTGGGGTTGGTGGTCACTGGAATGCTATTCGTTCAGTATCAAATATTGCTCCAGGCCCAATTCCGTTTCTACACACAGTAGATGCTGATATGATTGCTTATCGTCAAGGAAAAACTAGGAAGGGTTCATATGCAGCTTATATGGACATCTCACATCCAGACATTGAAGAGTTTTTAAAGATTCGTATTCCAACTGGTGATGTCGGCAGAAAAGCATTAAATTTACATAATGCTGTAAACGTACCAGATGCATTTATGAAAGCAGTCGAAGAGGGATCGTCTTGGGATTTAATTGATCCAAATGAAAAGGTTGCAAGAAAAACTGTAGATGCAAGAAAGTTATGGGAAGAATTGCTAGAAACTAGGTTTAGAACTGGTGAACCATATATTAATTTTATTGATACTGCAAACAGATATATGCCTCAAACACAGAAAGATAAAGGTTTAAAAATACACGGTTCTAACTTATGTAATGAAATACATTTACCTACAAATGAAGAAAGAACTGCTGTGTGTTGTTTATCCTCTGTTAATTTAGAAACATACGATGAATGGAAAGATACAAATCTTATTCATGATTTGATTCGTTTCTTAGATAATGTGTTACAATTCTTTATTGATAACTGTCCAGATACTTTACCAAAAGCAAAGTATTCAGCAGAAATGGAAAGGTCTCTTGGTCTTGGAGCGATGGGTTTTCATTCGTATTTACAGAAGAATAACATTGCACTTGAAAGTGTAGCAGCAAAAGAAATAAACATTAATATCTTTAAAGATATCAAAAGGAAAGCAATAGAGGAAACCGTGATATTGGGTGCTGAGAGGGGTACAGCTCCAGATATGGACGGCACTGGGAGGCGTAACGCTCACTTACTTGCGATTGCCCCCAATGCAAATTCTTCAATGATTGTAGGTACTTCTCCATCAATCGAACCAAATAAAGCAAATGCTTATACCCATAGAACTAGGGCTGGGTCTCATTTAATTAAAAATAGATTCTTAGAAGAAGAATTGAATAGACTAAATATGAACACTTCCGAAGTTTGGACTTCAATCGTTACAAACAATGGTAGTGTCCAACATTTGACGTTTTTATCAGATGAGTTAAAGAAAGTATATAAGACTGCTACAGAGTTGAGACAAGAGTTTGTAGTAGAACTTGCAGGCGATAGACAAAAGTTTTTGTGTCAAGGACAATCACTTAATCTATTTTTTCCTGCTGGTGCATCCAAGAAGTATATACATCAAACCCACTTTAAAGCATGGAAAGATGAATGTAAAGGATTATATTATTTAAGAACAGAAACTACATCAAAAGCAGAAAAAGTTTCAGATAAAGTAGAACTGGATAAACTAAGAGATTATTCAGAATTAAAACAAGAAGAAGAAGAGTGTATTGCCTGTCAAGGTTAAATAGAAAGAGGAGAATATAAATGGATGTGCAGATTTATACAAGTCCAACATGTGGATATTGTGTCAACGCTAAAAACTGGTTCAACGAACATAATATTGAATATACAGAACACTGTATGGCAAATGATGATGAACGACTACAGTTTTATCAAAGAGTAAATAATACAGAAGAAAGATTAAATAAAAAAGAAGGTAACATTCAAAGTGTTCCACAGATTTTTGTTAATGGTTCTAGGATTGGTGGTTTTTCACAACTACTAGAAAAGTCTGATGAGATTCTAAAAATCCGTGGTGGAAGTCTTTTAGCATTTTCAGAAGCATATAAACCATTCTATTATCCGTGGGCAGTTGAAATGGTTACTAGACACGAAAAGGTGCATTGGATAGAAGATGAAGTAGATTTATCAGAAGATGTTTCAGATTGGAAAAGTAATAAGTTATCTGATTCAGAGAGAGATTATATTACAAACGTATTAAGATTATTTACTCAATCAGACGTTGCAGTTGGACAAAACTATTTTGACCAATTCTTACCTAAATTTAAGAATAATGAAATACGAAATATGCTTGGTTCTTTTGCATCAAGAGAAGGTATTCATCAAAGAGCGTATGCATTGTTAAACGAGACACTAGGTTTACCAGATAGTGACTTCCACGCTTTCTTGGAATATAAAGAGATGGCAGATAAAGTAGACTATATGATGGATTCAGATGTATCTACACACAAAGGTTTAGGACTTGCTCTTGCGAAATCTGTATTCAATGAGGGTGTATCATTATTTGCATCATTCATTATGTTATTGAACTTTCAAAGGTTCGGTAAGATGAAAGGTTGTGGTAAGATTGTTGAGTGGTCAGTAAGAGATGAATCAATGCATGTTGAGGGTATTGCAAAACTGTTTAGAGCATTTTGTTCAGAGAAACCTAAAATTGTTAATGATGAGTTTAAAAAAGAAATCTACAAAATGTCCGATAAAATAGTTGAACTAGAAGATAAGTTTGTAGATATGACATATGCACTAGGAGAACCAGAGGGGTTGAAAGCAGATGATGTAAAGACATATATAAGGTATATTGCCGATAGAAGGTTATTACAGTTAGGATTAAAAACAAACTTTAAAGTAAAAGAAAATCCTATACCTTGGTTGGAGTGGATTCTTAACGCTGCCGATCATACTAACTTTTTTGAAAACAGAGTTACCGAATATGAAGTCGCTGGTTTATCTGGTGATTGGAAAGATGCATATGAAACGAAACATTAAATGATAAAAATAATAAACTGTGAAGAGTGTGAGGCTGATTTTAAAGTCTCACATTCTTTGAGCACTAGACATTACAAAATAGAGTTTTGTACCTTTTGTGGCGCAAGATTAGAGGAAGAACAACAAGACGAACTTGACTACGATGAAATGGATGATGAAGATGAGTGGAATTAATGTTATACACATTTGGGTGTAGTTACACAGTAGAACAAACTACTAGTTCAATCAGTGGAGACATATCTTGGCCCAAATGGCCTAAATTATTATCTCAACATTTAGGTTTGGATTATAAAAATTTTGGTGTCTCTGGTGCTGGTAATGACCAGATATTCTACCATGCTGTAAATGAGATAGTTCATAATCATAATGATATTGACAGTATAGCGATATTATGGTCTGCGATGTGGAGATTTTGGATTTATGGTAAAAATTTCAATCCAGTAACAGATGGTGGTGATACTTATATCAATTTACTAAAAGAACTTAAATATCCTAATCAAGCAACAAAGTTCCAAATAAATTCTTTTTTAAAAAATATAACTACCTTGCAAAAACTATGTGATGATTATGCGATACAATTATATCAGTGGTGTGGTACTGGATTAATGGAGTATTCGCTTCCTCAACATAAATCAAACTTCCCACTTGTGGAACAGTTTGTGGAAGAACTACAAAAATATAATATAGATGATACTCATATCATAGGTTGGCCTTTTATAAGAGACCTTGGGGGTATGACTTTTTGGGATATAAATAAAGATATGACCATATCCGAAAAAGATGGTCATCCAAATGCAAAAGGACATGAATTGATAGCAAGGTATTTTTATGAAAACACAAAGTGCAAAAGCAAAGGGTAGACGACTCCAACAATGGTTTCGTGATTTACTCATAGAAAAATTAGATATACATCCAGAGGACATAGAATCTAGAAGTATGGGTGCTGGTGGAGAAGATTTGATTATGGCAAGGGCTGCAAGAGAAAAGTTTCCATATTCTATAGAGTGTAAAAATCAAGAATCAGTTAACGTCTGGAAAGCATTTGAACAGGCTTCTGAAAATTCTGGTAATTATCAACCTATAGTTGTAATAAAACGTAATAAAACAAGGCCTCTTGTGTTGGTAGACGCTGAATATTTTGCAGAATTACATAAAAAAAGTACTTGACAATGGGTAGATTTTATGTTAATCTATAAATACAATAACAAACCAAGAGGTTAAATATGTTAAAAAAAGCAATAATAGGTGCGGCCATGGTGGCTGCAATATCAACGAGTGCCTATGGACAATCTATTCCACAAGGTGCTAAAATTATATCTGTCCAAGATATAGAAAAAACAATCATACAACAAGTACCATACCAAGTTACGGTATGTAGAGATGTCAAAGTTAATAACGGTGGCGTTATGAGTGGTACAACCAATGCTCTAAAAGGTAATGGTGATGCACTACTAGGTGCTATTATCGGTGGTATCATTGGTAATAAAGTTGGTGATGGTAATGATGTCGCTAAAGTATTAGGTGTTGTTATCGGTTCAAATATCGGTAGTAAAGAACAAGGTGAAATTAGAAACGTCTGTTCAAATGTTACTAGATATAATGAGGTTCAAAAAACTTCATATTCACATTCAGTTCTAACATTTGAATATAACGGTACTATTCAATCAATCAACTTTACTAAGTAGGTATAGATGAGAAGAGATAATAGTAGAGGGTGGAAACCTAGAAACAATTTCCAGCGGAGAGAAGAACGCCCAAGAGAATTGGGTGGACTAACCGTAGTCGTTAGAAATAATGATGTAAACAAAGCTCTTAGAATCTTAAAAAAGAAAATGCTCAATGAGGGTATTATGAAAGAGATAAGAGATAGATCAGAGGGTTATAAGAAACCATCTGAAAAAAGAAGAATTGCCAAAAAAGCAGGAATCAAAAGATGGCAAAAGAAACAAAGAGAAATAGAGGAAAGGGAATAGTACCTTGGTAGACCAAAAAGAAAAGATGGCAAAAGTTCGTGCTGCTAAAAAACCAGCACAGAACAAATCAATTCACCCAAATGTCTTAGAGTTAGATGATGAGCATCCCTTAACAGCAAAAAACGTAAAGGATTGGATTAATTGGAACAAAGATAAATTACCAGAACTAAAACGTGCTGCTCGAATGAAAGAAAAGGGTTCTATTGCAAAACTTGCTGATGTAGAAAGCTATATAAGAAACCTAAATGGTTATCTTAGAGGTGGACAATGGGTAGATGATTTCTATGGTAGAGAACAAGAGAGAAAAATCAAATGGGTGACGATAGTACCAAAGGGGTAGACGAAGATAAAATTGTTCAAGGGCCTAAAAAATGGTTTGATACATTTCAGAAACTTTCTAAAGCAAAACGAACTAAGATAAAGAAAGTTCAAGCTGATATGTTAATCATTGAGGGGCTCACGGAAAACATTGTTATTGAGTTTATCGAACATTTAAAAGAAGAGGGGTTCAATATTGAATCCCCACAAATGATGGGAGACATAAGATTTATTACCGAATGTGTGAAAGCAACTATTATGAGGGAAGTAGGATATAAACACCCACTAAGAGATGCAATTAATAAGTATGTAAAGGATACGGAACAGAATGATAATAATTGATATGAACCAAATTTGTTTGGCTTCAGTGATGATGTCTCAACAAATGTCAAATAGTAGTGAAGTAGATGATAAAATGATTCGTCATATGATACTAAACTCTATTAGATTATACAGAGGTATGTTTAATGAAAAGTATGGTGAAGTTGTCCTTACATACGACTCCAAACACTATTGGCGCAGAGATTACTTTGAACAGTATAAACACAATAGAAAGAAAGGTAGAGAGAAAGACAGTAAAGATTGGAATGCTATCTTTGAATGCCTTAATCAAATTAAATCAGAGTTTAAAGAAAACTTACCATACAAATTTATTGAAGTATATGGTGCAGAAGCAGATGATATAATCGCAACACTAGTAAAGAATTTTCAAGATGAAGAAATTATGATTGTAAGTGGAGACAAAGATTTTATTCAATTACAAACTTATACTAATGTTAAACAGTATAGTCCTATCTTGAAAAAGTATGTTAATGGAGAAGACCCAGAGACATATATAAAACAACACATATTAAAGGGTGATGCAAGTGATGGTATACCAAATGTGCTATCGCCAGATCATACTTTTGTGGAAGGGTTGCGACAAAGACCTTTAACAAAGAAAAAGATTGAAGCATGGGTTGATATGAATATAGATGATTTTGAAGAAGAAGTTAAAAGAAACTATATCCGAAATCAAAAGTTGATTGACTTAAAAATGATTCCAGAAAATCTTGAAAAAGATATTATGGTTGATTTTTGTGAAGCGCCGATTAATGATCGCTCCAAACTTTTTCCATATTTCACAGACAAACGGTTACGAGAATTAACAGAAAATATAGGAGAATTTTAAATGGCCGATGACATAACATTACTTTATCATGAAATTTTAGATAAAGTTCATAAAGCAAAAACTAAAAAAGAAAAAGTACATATTCTTAAAAAGTACAAAAGTGATGGATTAAAGATGGTTATCAAATCATCATTTGATCCTAAAATCGAGTGGGCAATTCCAGAGGGTGACGTTCCATTTGAAGTAAATGATGCGCCAGATGGTACAGAACATACTAGACTTGCTTCAGAGTCTAAGAAGTTATGGCACTTCATCAAAGGTGCTGATAAAAATCTTACACAGAATAAAAGAGAGTATATGTATATTCAGTTGTTAGAGGGATTATCAGCTGGAGAAGCAAAGGTTCTAAATGGTGCCAAAGATAAAGCCTTACACAGAATCTATAAAGGACTATCTGCTGATGTAGTAAAAGAGGCATTTGGTTGGAATGATGGTTTTGTGATTCCAGATCCAAATGCTCCTAAAGAAACCTACGACAGACAAGGAAACCGAATCGTTGCAAGTGATTCGTATCCACAAGCGTCTGGCTCGGCTAACGGAGTAGGATAAAACGCTGTATTATCAAGGGTTTATTTTAGGGGTTGACAACGCCCTCTTTTCATGGTATAGTATATACATAATCAATGATGAGAGGAAATAAAATGAAAGTCAAAAATTACTATTGGGATTTAACAGAAAAATATCTCGACAAGATGGTTAACTATCTAAAAATGGGAACACCCATTTCAGTTTCAGATGCTGTTGCAATGACAATGGTTTCACAAAGAAAAGGTGATATCTGTTTAGATTTAATCGGATTTGATACCGATGTGGGATTAGAAGAACAACTAGAAGATTTTTACAGTGAGGTTCAAAATGGTTAAACTAAAAGTTGGTGATACAGTAATCGGTAAATTCGGTTCTGCAAAAATTAAGAAAATTGAGTTATGTGAAAATGTTGGAGAAAAAGAGGGTATCTCTATTCCAGCAGTTTGGTCTAAGTTAGTTGATCAGTGTGTATTCGATATGGACAATGGACATTTTGAATATGGATATGATTTAGACTATGTTAATTATTAGGAGTTTGTTTATGAAGATCGGTATATTTTTTGTAATCCTTGCTTGTATTGCACTAGTAGGATATATTGAAGACCCTTGCACTACGGAAGGTTTGATGCAAGGTTGTATGGATTAATGGTTTCTGATGTCCTCGCCTCTCATATCTCATCATCAAAAGAGGACAGCAGGCGACACAATCAATATATGATGAGTATAATGTGATTAAGGTTGTGTCAGTAGGGGGGGAAATAATTGCCTCCCCTACACTTTTTGTAATGACTAAATATTAGGTGATTAAATGTATAACTGTGTTACAGTAGAGGGTAGTACAAAGTCCAAGAGAAATCTTGTTAAGGAAGTTGCATACTTTTGTATAGAAGAAATGCTCCCAAGATTTAGAACTCTTGATGTAGAAATAAATCTCATAAAATTGAAAGAAGAAACAAATTGTGATGGACTTTGCTCTATTGGCAATTATAGAAATCATTTTGAAATTGATATTGAAAAAGGATTAGAAGGAGATGACCTAATAACTTGTGTCGCTCACGAAATGGTACATGTAATGCAATACGCTAAAGGAATGCTGAAAGATAAAAACTCAGCAGGATCGGAAGTATATTGGAGAGGGTACGATTACAGTAACTACGAATATAGTAGACAACCGTGGGAAAGACAGGCTTATAGGATGCAAGAGTCTCTTCTGATCAAATATAAAGAATGGAGTAAAAATGGTAACAGAAATACTTAGTACTGCACTTATTTGTTTAGCAGCCAATGTATATCACGAGGCAAAGAATCAATCAATAGATGGACAAATAGCAGTTGCAGAAGTTGTAATGAATAGAGTTGCAGATCCAAGATATCCTAATACTGTATGCGAAGTTGTAAAACAAGGCCCAGTTAGAGAATCTTGGAAAACAAGAAAAGACCCAACAATCCCTAAATACAAAAGAAAGTATTTTCCAGTAAAACACAGATGTCAGTTTAGTTGGTATTGTGACGGAAAAGGTGATGAGATAAAAGAACACAATGCATATGTGATCGCTACATGGGTTGCAAATGGTGTACTCAATGGGAAGCTCGAACCTACCGTTAATGGGGCAACTCATTATCATGCAGATTATGTACTACCAGAATGGGCAGCTACAAAAACAAAAACCAAAGTGATACAAAATCACATATTCTATAGGTGGGAGAAGTAAATGATTGAAACAATAATTGCATCAATGCTAGGTAGTTTTATGTATGATAATTTTGAATTTTTTAAAACAGCGAATAAACAATATGAACAAGGATATAGATGGGAAATGGATTATAAAACTAGAAATCCAAATGTACCAGCAATTCCTTTGATAAATGAAGTTACAGGCGAAGAAAAAGTTATATGGGTATTAAAAACAAAATAGTACTTGACAATTCTTCAATTGTATGATATGATTTATATAATTAAAATAGGCGATAACTATATAGTTAGGGGTATATGATGATGAGAATTATAATATGAGATATCAAATGCTTGACATTTGGATTGAGAGTCCTCAAGTCCTATTTTATATGAGGGCGATATGAATATATTTTACTTAGACAAAGATCCAGCAGTTAGTGCCTCTATGCATCTAGACAAACATGTTGTTAAGATGTGTACGGAGTATGCACAACTGTTATCTACAGCGCATAGATTGTTAGATGGTGAATTGTATATAGGTAGAACTAAAAATAATCATAAAATCAAAAGATGGAAATTACATGACGAAAGAGAAAATAATCTCTATAAAGCAGGTCATGTAAACCATCCCTCAGCAGTTTGGGCAAGAGTAAGTAGAAGTAATTATTATTACCTCTATTTTTTGTACATGGCTACACTTGCAGAATACAGTTATAGATACGGCAAAATACACGGTGCCAGTAAACCATCTCTTTGGTTGCAGAGAGCACCATATAACTTATGTGATAAGAAAGGTTTAACAGAGATGCCTCAATGTATGCCAGAGTACTGTAAAGTGCCAGGCAATCCTATTAAGGCTTATCATACCTACTATATACATGAGAAGAAAAGTTTTGCCACATGGAAAGGTAAAGTAAATGGAAGAAAACAACCAGAATGGTATATCTTCAGCTGAAATGTATCGGCTTGAGATTGCAGAACTAACAAAAGAAAAGTATACTTTACTTAAAAGAATAAAAGAATTAGTGGATGAAAATAATCAACTAAAAGGACAACATTGGGATGAAGAAGAAACAAGTAGAAGAATGGACATCATAGGACAAAATGGAAACACTGGTGAACATTATGAGGTAGTGGATGAACAAAACAGAAATAAGTAATTTAAAAAGACACTTTTCAGATTTTTCTAATCCAGTGTTAAGAAACTTTTCTATGTATAGAAGTATCACTGGAGCGCCAGGCGTAAAGTATATAAATGAAAAAGTAAAACCAAATAGTGTTTTAGATGTTGGTTGTGGTGCAAATAAATTTAAAGAACATATCTCTGGGCTTACGGGCATCGATCTTTTAGAGTATCGTGACTTTGGACATTCCACTGGGCCTGACATTGTAGATAATGTTAGAAACTTTTATCTAAAAGAACATCCAAAGTTTGATATGATATACTGTGTAGGAACATTTAACTTTGGAACTATGGAAGATATGTATATGAACTTTGATATCTTTACTAAGATGGCACCAAGGATATTTGGACATGCAAGGCCAGGCGGGCCAGGCGATGATAAAAGAGCTAAGAAAGCAGGATATCCATATTATCAATGGACATTTGATGAGGTTCACTTCTGGGCAAAAGAATTTAACATGGATGTTATAAACATAGAAGTAGAACATACAGATGTAAGTATGATGACAGATGAACATTTACAAATGTATTATGATGGTGTTACAAGTAATTTAGAGAAGGAGCCAGGCTACTTACAATTAGGTGTTAAAGCGCCAGAAGATTCTGTGGTAACTGACCCAAGATGTGACCCATTTAAACTATCTGGAAATGTACAAGATGTTGTAGTGAATGAATGGAACAGAAGGCATAATCATGAATGGTATATTGAGGGTGAAACTAGAGTAAGACCAAGGATGCACTTTGAGATGGCACGATGAACGATTATGATTCCAGACTACATCAAAAAAGAAATATTAGTGGTGTAGAAATAGATGATGTTAGAGAGAGATATACAAATCCAGTGGATTTTGATACTAGACAAAACCTACCAAAATACAGAACTCTCTCTGGTGAAAAGTTAGCAAATGAGATAGCGGCACATAAACCAGATTTAGTTATTGATCTGGGGTGTGGTGCTAACTATTTCAAACCGATTGTAAGAAATGTTATTGGTGTAGACCTTACACATTTACCACAAGTAGATTTACAAAGAGATGTAAATACTTTGCCTGATATCTTCAAACCTAATGTTGCAGACTTTGTATTTTGTTTTGGCCCATGGTCAGTTTATGAACTAGATGCGCCAGAGGATTGGGAATATAATAGAAGAGTTATTAAAGTAATAAAGTATCTACTAAAAAAAGATGGAACTGCTATATTACATGCAAATAGTAAGAGAACAATATGGAATGAAGAGAACATTACAATGTTGGGTAATGAGGTTGGTTTTAAAACACAGATAGATGGTATTGGTATCACGGATACAAGATTGATGACAAAAGACCATTGGAGAATACAACAACAAGTGCCAGAACATAGGGAAAGTATAGGGATGTGTCAAGATGGTGAGGATTTGATAAAGAATCCTAGATATGTGTGGCGATGGACACATATATAAACATGGGAGAAAATTATGCCGACATATACATTTAAAAGAGAAGAATGTCATGGAGACCAGATGGAACTCTGGACAGACTTCATGACTATTGCAGAGAAAGAAAAGTATTTAGAAGAGAACCCAGATGTGAGACAAGTTCTGGTGCCTGTTGCAATTGTAGGTGGTGTTGAGGGGAAAACACATAAGGTAGATGACGGTTTCAAAGAGAATATGTCTAGGATTGCAGAAGCACATCCAAACTCACCACTTGCAGATAGATATGGTAGTGGTGAAACAAATGCTAAGAAAAAGGCAAGAGGTGTCATTCAGAAGAGAACTGGAGCATCAGTGAATGTATCGACTAAACATAACTTAAATAATGTAGAGGTGAAAGGTGCAAAACACACTTACAAAAATGTATAAACCAGAGAACTTTCATTTGTCAGAGGAAGGACATACTATAGAAAAAAGAGTCCAAAGTCTATATTACAAATATAGATACACTGGATTTGAACTTCTAAGACAGATTCCTAGAGATGCAAAAGTATTAGATATAGGTTGTGGCACGAATATGTGGAAACCATATTTCGATGATTTATATGGGATTGACCCATACAATGAAGCTGCAGACGAGATGATAAAATTTGAAGATTACACACCACATAAAGAGTTTGATACTTATCTGGCATTGGGTAGTATAAATTTTTATAACAAAGAATATGTAGAAATGCAAATAGAACATTTAAATAAAATAACTAATGGTGGTGACACTATTTTTTGGAGACAAAATACTGGCAAGAAACTTCAAGAAAAAGATATTAAAAATATGGGTGTTAATAATTGGACACCAAATAATGTAAAATATTTTCCTTGGGATTTGGAGAGTAATAAATATTTTGTAGATAAGTATGGGTTTGATTTGTTAGAGTTTGAAATCGACAATGAAAAAAGTCCTATGCGATATTATGCAAAGTGGAGTAGAAAATGAGTAAAAAATTAGAAATAACAAATAAAAATATGGTTGCTATTAAACCAGCAACAGATAACCAAAAATTGGTTTTTGAAAGTTGGAAAACTGGTACAAGTCAGTTTTTATATGGAGCAGCAGGAACTGGAAAGACATTTATTTCTTTATATAATGGATTAAGAGAAGCACTAGATAACACATCAAAAATTGATAAAGTTATTATAGTTCGTTCACTTATACCAACAAGAGAGATAGGTTTTTTGCCCGGCGATGAAGATGATAAGTCTGCATTGTATCAAGTTCCATATTCTAACATGGTTCAGTTTATGTTTGAAATGCCTAACGAACAATCCTTTACGAATTTGTATGAAAGATTGAAAGCACAAGGAACATTGTTTTTCTTATCAACATCTTTTCTACGAGGACTAACATTTGATAATGCTCTTGTTATAGTCGATGAATGTCAGAATTTAAATTTTCATGAGTTAGATACGATTACAACTAGACTTGGACAAGACTCCAAGATTGCATTTTGTGGTGACTTTACACAAAGTGATTTAGTAAGAACAAATGAGAAAAACGGACTTTGGGATTTTCTAAGAATCGCAGAGGAAATGAAAGAATTTAATTGTACAGAATTTACAATCGGTGATATTGTACGAAGTGGGTTTGTAAGAAACTACTTGATACAAAAAACCAAACTAGGGATAGGAATGGAGTAAACCAATGCCGCCACGCAATCATCAGAATTGGACTAAAACGCCTAAAGTAGAATATATTTCTAGCGAGTGTTATAACAATTATGAGATATTTGAAAAGGAACAAGAACACATTTTCTCTAAAGTGTGGGTGCCGATGTGTCATATCAGTGAGATGTATAATGAAGGTAACTATAGAACATCACAGATTGCTGGTCAAAATGTGATGGCAGTGAATACCAAAGATGGTATTAAGGCATATCGCAATTATGGATTTAATCAACCAGCTGGTACGGTTGCTGCACCCATAGTAACCTCTGAACCAAAACTATATTGTGAAGTAAAACACGGTGGTATGGTATGGGTAACACTTAATCCAAATCCTACACAAAGTGTGGATGAGTGGACTGCTGGTGCATTTGATTGTATCGCAGATGCAATTGATACAGAAGAGATGGAAGTGTTTCATTATCACAAAGCAGTTATAGATACAAACTATAAACTATGGCATGATACTAACAGTGAGTTCTACCATGACTTTATGCACTATTTTAATCGTGTATCTGGATTCAATGATGAATACTTTGCTCGTAAGAATATTGCTTTTGATAATGGTCATGTCAATGTAAGTTCGTTTACTGTAAACTATGAAGAATATGCTGGGTTTGAAGATAGGGGTGAACTTAGTTTCCCTAATCTACCACCAAACCAATGGTATATGGTTGATTTATTTCCCGGCTATAATTTTAATCTAAGAGGGAGTGCTTATCGTTCAGATAGTGTAACACCTTTAGGCCCTAATAAGGTATTGATTGAATTTCGTGGTTATGGATTAAAGAAAGATACTAAAGAAGAAAGAATGACTCGTATTAATCACCACAATTCTATTTGGGGGCCATTTGGACGTAACCTTCATGAAGATTTGATTGGAGTTGCTGGACAAGGAACTACAATGCGAGAGGGTACAGAAACAAGAAATATATTACATGGTAGACATGAAAACCGTACTATTCACGATGAAGTGGGTATGAGACATTACTATGCAGAGTGGGGTAAACATTTAGATGTTGATCCAAAACAACCACTTGCAGCTTAAGGAGTTAAAATGGATATAATCAAGTTGAGAAAACAGTTAGAAATAGATGAGGGTATAAAACACGAAGTATATCTTGATCATTTAGGATTGGCCACTTTTGGTATTGGGCATTTAGTCCTAAACAGTGATCCAGAATATGGTGCTGAAGTTGGAACACCAGTTTCAGAAGAAAGAGTTATTGAATGTTTTGAATCAGATTTAGAAACTGTTATCGGTGATTGCGAATCTTTGTATGAAGATTTTGATGATCTACCAGAGGAAGCAAAACAAATTATTGCCAATATGATGTTCAATATGGGCTACCCAAGATTGTCTAAATTTAAAGGTATGAAGGCAGGAGTAGATGCGAGAGATTGGGAACGGGCCGCAGACGAAATGGTTGACAGCAGATGGTATAGACAAGTGACTAAAAGAGCAGATAGATTAGTAGATAGAATGAGACAAATTGATACTTGACAATTGTGTTGATTTGTGATATACTGTAAGTTATATAATTAAAGAAGGATATATTATGTTTAAGCATGAAACGGTAGTACTACCAGAAGTTACTACAAAAAATATCAGTGGTAAGAGATTTTATCTTACGCCAGAGGGTAATAAGTATCCCTCTATTACTACTGTTCTCAATGGACGGAAAGCAGAGGGATTATTTGAGTGGCGTAAAAGGGTTGGTAACGATGTTGCTAATCATGTTATGCGAACTGCTGCTAGTCGTGGTACAAAAGTTCATCAAATGTGTGAGGACTATTTAAATAATAACTTTGATGAAACTAAACATAAAAAAGATTTTCTTCCATATTGTTTATTCAAAGAGTTATCTGCACAACTGTTATGCAAAATTGATATGATTAGGTCGCAAGAGTGTGGCCTTTATTCTGATAAATATAAAGTAGCAGGGCGAGTAGATTGTATTGCAGAATATGATGGAGTCCTATCTATTATTGATTTCAAGACATCACGAAGAGAACGTAATGATGATTGGAATGAAAACTATTACATTCAAGGCTCTGCATATGCAGAGATGTTTGAAGAACGAACAAGTCAACCCATAAATCAAGTGGTTATACTTGTTGTAACCGAAGATGGAACTGTTCAAGAGTTTATAAAGGATAAGACAGAATATTTGCCTTTATTAGAAGAAGCAGTTAGCGTCTTTAACTTAAAGGAACAAGAAAGTGAAAAACTTACTGCTTAGTTTTCTTATCGGTATTGCTCTAACTACTACAGTATATGCTATTGAACCGAATCAAGAACCCCCATGTTGTGATGTAACAGAAAGCCCTCTTTATGAACCAAATGATGAGGACGAAAAACTAATAATACCAGAAGAAGCGCCACCAAACGAATTTGTTATAATGCGACCAATGACATGTAGATCAATACCAGATATGGTTGCTCTTTTAAAAGATAAAAATGGTGAAATACCTTTTATCAGTGGAGATGCATATTTGGTAACACAAAACGGTGCAACTTTACCCATACAGATTATGTGGTCAATGAATCCAGAATCTAGTGGATTTACTTTAGTTGAATTACATCATTCAACAGGCTATGCTTGTCTTTTGGGGTCTGGTTGGGGTATGAAAATGCATACACCAAAAGAAAGTACGGCAAAAATAGAGATTTCTCTTGACAAAGGGTTATAGATATGTTATAAATATAACTACAATTCGTTGATACGAGTTAAATGCTGGGTAGGACATGGGGGCAGTACCCATCGCCTCCACCATAAACACAGTACACAGTTAGTGTGCTTATAATGGGGGCGAAATAGGATCGACTAACAGAGATAGACAAGAGGAGAATTGTCGGTTGACTCCGTAATTGGTCAAGACTACAAATGCAAACGATAATTTTGCAATCGAGGATTTCGCACTAGCTGCTTAATCTCATGGAGTTCGGTAGGTACTTAGCAACAGAAACCTACCACTGTTTCCTCTGTAAAACGAGGATTCGCAGGCGATACTATTTGAATGTGCATCAGTAGCTATGATGTACTGTATCGGCGACGTGGAATGGACTACCAATAAGTGTAAGGTAGACTCGAAGTAAATGGCCGTATTATTCCACAATGGCAGGGCGCGCTGGATGCCTGAAGGGAACTATAATAGTCCTGCCTTCATTTTTTATTTGAGGTTGATATGAGAAAATTTATATATGATACTTGGAATGTTGTTATGAACTACGAAAGAAATCCACTAAGACATATTCCAGATACAAATACACGCCATATGATTATGCAAGTATTAGCATGGATGTGGTGTATTGCTTTCAGTTCATACTTTACTAGTATGTGGATTTTTGGTGTTACTACTATTGCACATATTATCATTTTGGCTGCAATCACAATAACAGTTGCAACTTTTGAAACTGCAAAACGTAAACCAAGTTTTTTTATTAAAAAGGGGTATCATACCCCAAGTCGTGCCAGATATATTTGGGTCAATGGTAAACGAATAAAAGACCCATATGGTGGAGAACACGAATGATAAAATTTAAACAAAATTCCAAGACATTTTCTATGAAAATAGAGTCTATTGCAAAAGAGAAAAAGATTTCTCACATGGATGCTGTATTGGATTATTGTGAAAAAAATGAAGTTGAGCCTGATACAGTTGGGCGTTTAATTAGTAAAGGATTAAAAGAGAAGATTGAAGCAAATGCAAGAGATTTACATTTCTTACCAAAACATGCAAAACTACCTATATGAAAAAAATTAAATTAGGTGTTGACAATGGGTAATATTTATGTTAATATCAGTATATTAAAATGAAACAGGCATTAGAAGGAATTAAATTATGTCAGTACGAAGTGAAGGTTTTTTTGAATCTAAAGTAGAGGGTCTCCAAGCCCGTATTAAAAATTTGGAATTTAACAACGCTGAGTTAGTTGTTAAAAACAAAGAATTAGTAGAGAGAATTTCAGATCTCTCTGTTCGTAAACCACATATATCAAAGAGGAAACAATATGAAAAAAGGTGACCTAGTTACAGTGTTGACTAACGCTGGTGAATTTATTGGTCGATTGGATAAGAATGATGAAACTGGTGTTCACATTGATAATCCAAAAATGATTGTAAATACCAAAGAAGGTAAAATGGGATTTGCAAGGGGTGTCTGTATGACAGGCGAAGAGAACGCTAAAAGCGCTGTCTTTCGTGCTGGGGGTGTAGTATTACTTACACCATGTAATGCAGATATAAATAAAGCATATACAGAAGTAGTAAGTGGTATAGTGGTGTAAATATGGATAACGGTATTCCAATTTTTCCAATGGGTGTGATTAAGATTTATCAAAATCCTAATCCGCCTGTTTATAAAAGTGACTTTAAGTTCAATACACAAGGTGGTAATAATCCAAACACAACACAGTTTGGTGATGAACTTCCTAATATTGTAAATCGACCAGAGATGCAAGATTTAAAAGTTTGGTTTGAGGAATGTACAAAAGACTATCTTGATAACGTAATGACTATTGCATATGATGAATTTTGGATACATGAAAGTTGGATTAACGAAGCAAATCCAGGCAGTTCACAGAATATGCATAACCACGGTAATTCTATAATCAGTGGTGTATATTACTTTGACAGTCATCCTAATCAACCACCATTAACTTTTGAGAAGGTTGCTTTCAATACCGACCCATTTATGTCTTTAAGAAAACATTACAATAGAGCAAATCCAAACTTTACAAATCAACTTGCTTTCCCATGTACTAAGGGTTCATTGATTATGTTTAACTCATACTTATATCATGGGTTTGGAAAGAATAACACAGATCATAAAAGAGTAAGTCTTGCATTTAATATACTTGCAAACTTATCTGATAGAGATCATTATAAACTAAAGTTTAAAAAGGAAGAAAGATTCTTTAATAACGAAACAGCAGAGTATGAGGTACAAGGTACTAATTCAGACTCTACTATTGCAAGAAAGATGTCTAAATGAAACATCTAATTTACGGTAATGGTGAATCAAGAAAGTTTTTACCTTTAAGTGCATACATAGTGACTTGGGGATGTAATGCCATCTATCGTGATTTTGTTGTTGACAATTTAGTGTCAGTAGACTATAATATGCAACAAGAAATATATGAAAGTGGTTATGTAAAGGACAATAAATGTCACTTTGCAGATTGGGATATATTACCACCAGAGTTCGGGCCTGAATCATTGATTATGGGTTGGGGTGATGGTAATGTACATGAAACAAAAGAAATGCCTGAACAAAGGGGGTGTGTCGTTCAAGGTAAAACAAAAGAATCTGTAAAAGAAACAGTAAAAGAAATTATGGCACTAAACCCACATATGGATGAGACAGATTTATATAATAAATTATCTTATAATGTGGGATTGTACATAACACATGTAGGGGAAGATAGAGTACAAAATATAGAATATCCGAAAGGGTGGTCTACTGGAAATACTGCTATTCATCTTGCATGTCAACAAGGTGCTACAGAAATATACATGGTAGGGTTTGATGGAAGTGATTACAGCAAACCTATAAATAACATGTATAAGGGTACAAAGAATTATGTATCCGAAAGTGCTAAAGGTTTTAATCCAATTAATTGGAATAATCAGTATAACACGATAGTCAAGGAATTTCCTAACGTCATGTTTTACAAGATTGGTGACAAGGATGAAACCCTAGGCGTAAATCAGAAAACAATGACATACGAAACATACGAAAAAGGAGTATAAAATGTCTTTAGAAGAATATAGAAAGTCCAAATCCTTGGACAAACTACTTGGTGCAATCAAAGAAGCTGATGAACCACAAGTTCAAAAAAAATCATATGTAGACGAAAGAATGTGGAAACCAGAGTTGGATAAAACTGGTAATGGTTACGCTGTTATTCGTTTCTTGCCTGCGGCACAAATTGAGAAATCATGGGTGAAGTTATATTCACATGCTTTCCAAGGGCCTACTGGACAGTGGTTTATTGAGAACTCTCTTACTACTCTGCCTGGCGGTAAAGACCCAGTGTCAGAACATAATACTGCATTGTGGAATAGTGGTGTAGAGTCCGATAAGGAACTTGCTCGTAAACAAAAGAGGAAGTTATCTTACTACTCAAATATCTATGTAGTAAGTGATCCTAAACATCCAGAGAACGAAGGTAAAGTTTTCTTGTTCAGATATGGTAAAAAGATTTGGGATAAGATTTCCGAAGCTGCAACACCAGCATTTGAAGATGAGAAACCTTTAAACGCTTTTGATTTGGATGAAGGTGCTGACTTCAAATTGAAGATTCGTAAGGTAGACGGTTACTGGAACTATGATAAATCAGAGTTCGCTGAACCATCTAAACTTGCAGAGGATGATAAGTTGGAAGAAATCTTTGCTAGTCAATATGACTTACAAGAGTTTCTTGCTCCATCTAACTTCAAGTCTTATGATGAACTTAAAACTAGGTTAGATATTGTTTTGTCTGGAACGGTAGTTGCTAAAACAGCAGAAACCATTATGGATGAACCAGTAGCACCAGTTGTTGATACTACACCAGTATCAGCGCCTGATACTACCAATGAAGAAGATGACGATACTATGTCATACTTTGAAAAATTGGCTAGTAACTAATTAAAAGAAACCATCTGCAGCAGCAGGCGAGTTGTTATTATGCATTAACGACTGGCCTGTGTAGGTGGTACGCTTATCCGATTTATCTGATTTATCTGTCATATCTATAACTGTAGTGGTATTTCTTGTACCTCTTTGATTTGACAATTGTTCTGAACCAGTAATAAACTTTTTCTTTTCTGCCTCTGCAACTGGATCAATTGATCCTGCCTCAACTGCATTTGCTTCAGTAACTAAATCTAAGCCTGTTGCTGGATCAAGTCCAGCAAACTTGTAAACTGCATCTGGGATAGGATTTAAATTTGCCTTTCCACCACCAAACTTTTTACCAAATAATTCCATAGATGGTAACTCAAAAGTTAAAAAATCTGGGGGTGGTAAAATACCTTTTAGTAGATTACCAATCATAGAACCAGTTTGACTTAATCTTTCTTTTATACTAGGCCCTTCACTTACAAAAGAAAATAAACCTTTTATAAAATCTATAACATCATCAACAATACCCATAATAAATTTACCCATACTAAAAGGTTTTACATTTCCTTTTTCATCTTTACCAAAACCAAATATATCTCTAAAGAAGTTTATTGCAAGATTATAAGGCATTAGAATTATATCTATAAACTTGGTTGCAAAACTATCGCCTGGTTTAAATGTAAACAAATCTTTGAAGAATCCTATAATGTTCTTAAACTTTTCAGAAACAAAATTAGTAATTCCATTCCAACCAGAAACTACCTTATCTTTTGCAAAACTAAACGCTGATGAAAAGGTGTCTTTGACACTGTTAAATGTATTGGTTGCACCGTCTTTTATTTTATTCCAAGTGCCAGATATAAAACCAGTAACTTTCTCGTAGGTATCAGTAAAGAACCCACCAATAGATTTACCTATAGATTCTGTTCCTTCAAATCCAAATACTTTACCGATTATATTGAAAACACCAGTAAGTAGATTGTCTAGAGTTTTTAGTAGAAACTTTCCAATCCCACCAAAAAGTTTTTTAACACCACCAAGAATATCGCCTTCTTGGAATAATTTAAATGCATCACCTATAGATGAAAATAACTCTTTAATGTTTTCCCATTGTTTAAGGAATACATCCTCAACTATTGGGTATATTTCTTTTGCAAAAAAATCTACTATTTTCATAATTACTGGAAGAATATCTTCTTTGAATACCTTAACAAGTTTCATAACTGCTGGTATCACTTTGTCTATTAAAAAAGTTTTTAGTTGATCAAAGTATTTACTATTAACAAATGCAAATATTGCTGGAAGTAGAAGCGCTAATGCGCCTTTCTTAACCATATCCAACAATCCACCACCACCTTTTTTTGCCATATCTATAACACCACCACCCATGTTTGCTAAACCATCTTTGATACCCTCTAAACTAGTTAGAGATTTTAGTGTTGCTTGCATAGACAATGCTCTAGATTTTGCTTCTTCTTTCATTCTACCAGCGATACCTAGTTTATTCTTTTTCTCTAATCGTGCCTCTTGCTTTGCAATGTTTGCCTGTTCTCTCTGTAGTTCTAGATTCTCATCTGCATTACCACCAGCAGCTGTTATTGCATCTTTCATTTCTTGTAGTGCAACTTTTTGCTGTTCAATATCATCTTTTTCTCTTTGTCTAGCAGTTAATTCTTCTGCTGATATCCCAAGAAGTCTTGCCTGATTATCTAGTTGTTTTATGTCATTTGCAGCTTGTTCTTTTGCAGCTTTAGATACACCTTTTTTGTTAGAAGATGCAAGTTCTCTAATTTCTGCAACTTGTTCTTTACTATATTTTTTTGCTTCTATGTCTGTCTGTTTTTGCGCTTTAACAGTTTCTTTTAGAGTTTCATTTTGCTTTTTTAGTTCTGCAATTATTTGTGGATCAAATTTATCAGACATTACTTAATTACCTTTTTTAACCATAGATAGATTGCATAACAAGTAAATAAATATACTGTTGCAATACTTACATCAAGAAGATGTTCTCTCATGTGATATATAAACTCTATACCAGCCTGAACATCACCCATACCTTCTGTTTCTCCATCAATTGTAATATTTTTAACGAAACCTTCATCGTTAAAATCTACAGCAATTCTATCTGCTTCACTCCCATCTTCATATGGATTATTAATAGTTTGGTTTATATCACTCATTTACTTTCCTATTTCTTTTTATCAGCGTATGCATTTGCACCAAAGTATGCGGCAACAATTGCTGAAGTGGCAACGAAGTAAGTCGGAGCAATATCTCCGATAATATTCGCCGCTGTATCATAACCTAACATTGCTGTAATCAAAACCGCCGCTGGATAGTTGAATATACCCATCAAAGCAAACCATGTCATATATCTCATTGCATCACGCCTCGAATCAGCATCCTCTAATTCTTTTCTTTTAAATTCCAGATACATTCTTTGTTCGTCTGTACTAACTTTGCCATCACCGTTACTATCTGCTGGGTGATATCCTGCTTTTTTAATTTCTTCTGGCATTTGTTTTCCTCTCGTTAGGTAATGATAAGATAGATTATGCCGCTAAGTAAAGCAATGTCAGCACATATACTCCAAACTATATATGCCCTAAACACCCATTTCCTTAACTGTTCTATTAGAGGGGTCTTCATCACTTCCCCCTACAATTCTAACTTCCATTTTATTTTCCTTTATATCTATTTATTCCTTTGATTCTCTCTTTCAATCCTTTCATTCTCTTTTTTAATCCATTCAGAGAGTAATGCCGTATATATTTCCCTTTCCCAAGGTAACATTTCTTCTAACTCTGTCAAACTATAACTATGATGTTGCATCATAGAAAAATTCATTTTGTAATAGTTTTCTAGCGTATCATGAGAAAGGATTACCCTAAAAAACTTTGCAGCCCCTCCAACAGCACCGTAGACTCAACTTTAGTTTTTGGATTTGTTACTTGTATCTCATGTCTAAGTCTAGGCATAGTTTCAAAGAAGCTTACTACATTTTGAAATTGTTCAGTATTCATTTGATCTACAAACTCTTGTATCTCTTTTTCTGATGTATCAGCTCTATTGTAAATCTTATCATCATAATGTATTTCTGCAATACAGTGATTAATCATCTCAAACATCATAGATGCATCTTTCTGTGTTGAGTATTGTGCATAATCCTTTAATGTAGGATATCGCATTACGATTTTAATTGTATCTGTTATATTAATTTGATTTGTGTGATCATCAAACATTTGAGTTTCAATTTGATCTAATTTTATCTCAATCGGAACTTTTGTTTCATTATCATCTGGGCAAGTTACAATTAGTTTTGCTGTCTCACCAACCGATTTTGCTCTAATTTTCATAAACAAATATTCTATATCAAATACTGGTGATGCTATTGCATCAACTTGTCCGTTTGTACATGATGATACTAATTCACTAATTGTATTTGCTATGTTTGCTATATCGTCACTCTCTTGTGCCATCATAAGAACCTTTTGTTCTTTGACTAAGAATGGACGGTATTTTGTTGTTTCGCCTGTACTAGGAATTGTTATTTCATAGGTAGGGGTATCTAGTCTTGGTAGTGCCATAATTATTCATCCTTTATTAATTATCTTCTTGTAAATGCTACGTTTTTCAAATTCGTCCTTCTCACCGTGTCAACACCAATTGATTCAAGCATTTCTTCTATTGGTGCAGGCAATGAACTTTCAGAATTTAAAGACTTCCAATATCTATAAGAGAATGTTACACCTATAGTGTGAAAGGAGTCATTTTGAGCGTAGTCCAAACCTTGTTCTGCGATTTGTTTTGGAAACGCTTCAACTAATTCAATGCCATATGTTCTGGCGTTCAAATTGTTTAACTGGTATATAGTAACACTACCAACGTAGTCATCGTAGTATCCCATAGACCAAGTCTGTGGGTTATATGCGAGTCTTTGCCAACTCTCAAATAATTGTTTTTCTTTCATATCTGGGCCACATTGAAAAGTGCCTGTTATTTCTGGATAACTATAACCTTGGACAATCTCTCTTGTTGGGCCATATATGTTTGTGTCTGCTTCAGTATCAAGAGTCCTGCCTGGGAAGGATATCTGTGAACATCTTAATCCAGTTGCTCTTGCTGTTCCGTCACTATTAACTTTCCCCATGAGAAGAGAAAATACATTGTCTAATGCATTACCTCTTTGTGAACCTCTAGTTCCAGTTGGACAAGATAGAATAACTTCAAACTTATTAGGTTGTGCAACACCGTCATTACGAAACCCAGCGGCTGCGCTTTCAATGTCATCACTTACTACACCTAATTGTCTTAGTATATCTTTTGCAATACTCATTATACCATCTTTCTTGAATCTGACCAAACAGCGTCTGCTGATGCTTTCTTGAATCTTTGCACCGGCAGTAAAGTTGCTATAGTTAATTCATCTGCATCAATTCTTCTGAATTGACTTCTTGTATATCCTGCTAAGTATTTATGTATAGTAGGACGAATTAATCTTATAGATTTTACCTTGTTATATGTGACATTTAATACTGTGTTTTCATCAAATTGTGTATTACTACTAAAATCTACAATCCTATCAAGTAATCTCATTCTTAGAGGTATAGGTAGATAATGAAAGTTGATACCTAAAAACCCATCGTTGTATTGTTCTAACGGTAAGACTAGAGGAAAAGTATCATAGTAGGGTAACTTCTTGGCATCCCTTGGTGAGTAGATAAACATGTTCAGTCTACCAAAGTGTGGTTTGGTTGACCTTTTACCATCTCTGATTAAGTCCAGAGATGTTGGTGTGCCAAACTCTTTTATTTTTTCTCTATACCATTCAGTAGACTTTGGACGGCCTTTTGCCGCAGCTTGAACTGCTTTGATATACTTAGAAACTGCCATCTAATTTCTTTCTATTTTCAAGGTGTTCTGCTTCAACATCATCTTTTGATTGTCCATGATATGCAACTGCATAATGTTTTTCAATCATAAAGTCGTTTAATATCATAGATGTATTTTTTCTATCTGGTCTAATATCAAGTACTTTGAACTTTCCAAGTATTCTACCATACTTTCCAGACTTATCTTTTTCAGTAATAAGTGTTTGCATAGAACCAACAGGCATATAAGACTTAACTAATTCTTTTGCCATATTTCCATATCTTTTTTCTTCTAAATCTCTGGTTCTAGACTCTGGGGTATCAATCCCATATAGTCTAATTCGTTCCTTGTGCAACCACACACCGAACCCTAAATCAATGTCAACATCTACAGTGTCGCCATCTACTACTCTTAATATTTTACATCTATATTCATACATACTACTATTTATACCTTATTCCTAGATGATCTTCTGTTAGTATTTTAAATTCCCAATTTCTATCCAGACAATATTCATTTGCATATTTCCACTTTGCCTGATTGATACCCCATGTTTTTACTTTATTATACCACGCCTTTGTCTTTCTGCTGGGTTTCTTTTCTGGTGGACTACATTGAACTTTTGGTTTAATTTCAATAATAAACTTCTTAATAGAACCATCGTGCTGTTTTGCTTTTATATAAAAATCTGGGAAATATCTATGCCTTCTTCCATCCCACGGAGATACATATGGAATTATATGTTCTTCACTTCCCCACTCTAGAATATTATCACTATTATCGGCATACACCATGAACTTACGCTCCCAAAGTGAACGGTATATTACATTCATGGGATCACCAATATACTTGTGGGTATTCTTTAGTTTGTATTTACCTTTATAAGCCATTATAAATAGTTATAACCTTCCGTATTATTTAGGGGTAACTATGGCAATAGATTTTAGTAGATCAAGAGCAGTTTCAACTGTTAAAAAAACATTACGAAAAGTATCTGGTAATTTGCCAGGCCTTGCTGGTATTATATCTGGTAGAGGTGGAGATAGTTCTGATTTCGCTGGACTAAACCGAAAAGCAAAATCACCAAATATGTATTCATTTCCAATAGATGTTACAGCAGCGCCTGGGCTTGGTAATCATGGACACTACATGATTTTTTATGTCAACCAACAATCAAATGCTAAATTGAAATTTGGAGAGGCAGAATCTGGTACGGCTCAAATGGAGAGAGAAGAGAAGAACAGAAATATTCCAGCATATATTAAGGAAATGCTACCAGATGGTTCTGGTAAAACCGATACAAAACAATCAAATGAATTACAGAAACAAGTACACTCTGATATGCCATTTGCTGGTGGGCCTCCAAACCGAAACATCAAACCAAAAGCTTCTGGTTCTACAGTATTTTTGAAGAGACCCCCAACAACAAGATTAGATACAGCAATTGCATTGTATATGCCCCCACAAGTACAAGTATCATATAAGTCACAGTATTCCGATACCCCAATCGGTGGTGGAGTTGGAGCTGCAATGGATGTATATTCTGCTGTTATGGCTGGAAGGGGTGTAGAAAATGCTATGAAAGTGGCAGTTGATAGAGGTGGACAAGCATTAAAAGAGGGTATAAAAGGTACTACACTTTCGATGGTAGGTGCATTGCCTGGCATGTCTGGTGCAAGAGAAGCGTTTGAAATTGCAGAAGGATATATTCAGTCAGACAGAATGGAACTTGCATTTAAAGGTATTGACAAAAGAGCATTCTCATATACATTTAAGATGATACCAAGAAATGACAGAGAATCAGATGAAATACGCAAAATTATATTTGCCTTTAAAGCAAACATGTTGCCAGAGTTTAAAGATGGTGTTAGAAACGGGCGAGAGATGATAATGCCTAATACATTTGACATAGAGTACATGTACAATGGTAAAGAAAACGATTACCTACATAAAATATCTACATGCGTATTAGAAGATTTACAAGTAACACAAGGTGGAAGTAGGTATAAAACATTTACTGCAAAAGAAGATGGTGCTCCACCAGTTGAAACAAGTATTACACTAAGTTTTAGAGAACTAGAACTTATTACTAGAGAAAGAGTACACGAAGGATTCTAATGATACAACTTACAGATAATGCAAAAGAATATTTAAATAGTATTAGAAATGATGACTACATCACCCTTGGAGTCAATGGGGGTGGTTGTTCTGGCTTCCAATATGTCTGGGATTACAAGAAAAACTGGCCTGATGTAAAATGGAGTAAACCATATGAGGATTGTTTAGTCCTTGACCCAGTAGCAGAAATGTTTGTCGTAGGATGTACTGTAGATTATGTAAAAGAGTTGGGTGGTTCTTATTTAAAAGTTATTAATCCAAATGCTACTGCATCGTGTGGGTGTGGTGAGAGTTTTGCAGTTTAGGAGATCAAATGTATTTTAATTCATTTCCAGTAATACCGTATGACAATGAAGGTAATGGTAATTTAAAAGATGTAACTAATCTGTTAAGAAGAGTTGCTATAAGGTCAAAGGTATCTACTAATACAGCAATGTTTGACACATATGATATCAAAGAGGGTGATACACCAGAAATTCTTGCTGATAAATTTTATGATGACCCAGAGTTACATTGGGTTATTTTATTGATTAATAATGTTACAGATAGATATCATGGATGGCCTATGACTACCCCACAATTTCAAGCATATGTAAATGATAAGTATACAAATCCAAGTGGTATACATCACTATGAAATAGCACAAACTTCTGGTGACACTACAATAAAGATTGAGGTAAATGATTTGGTTACATATCCTAATGCAACACCTATAACTAATTTTCAGTATGAAGAGAGACTTGAAGATGGTAAACGTAGTATTAGATTACTAGACCCTAAATATGTGCCAGATTTTGTAGATGAATTTAAAACAAAGATAAAAGAATCGGTGATATAATGGCTGGAATTAATTTTGCTGGTGAATTTAAAATTGAACAGTGTGTCTTACATACTTCTAGTGGTAATAAAACGGATATAAGTAAATTGATTATATCTGTGGATTTGTTTGAGAACATTTTTGAAAAACAAATGTCTGGAAGTATCATGATTAACGATACTAATGCACTAGACTTAAATCTGCCTGTTACTGGCCACGATTATGTTACTTTGAAAATTACTACGCCAGGACTAGATGGTGCTGGACAGAATATTGATTTTACAAACTCACCACTCATAGTATACAGAATAGGTACTAAGCAAGAGATGGGTGGTAAAGCAAATATGACAGAAATATCAGTCATAACAAAAGATGCACTAAGAAACCAAAGGATAAGAGTATCTAGTTCATACACTGGAACTTGTTCAGAGATTGCAGAAAAAGTATTAAGGGATGAAATAAGAACAAAAAGAGATCTTTTTATCGAACCATCTATGGGTGTCAGAAACGTAGTAGTTCCTAATCGAAGGCCTTATGATTTTTTACAGAGACTTGCTGGTGAAACAATATCCGAAG